>PVBE010344538.1_pt1 | contig 16994 bp, 12 predicted proteins | sample 1631181 | NCBI WGS metagenome assembly PVBE01 (sample SAMN08397723, study PRJNA350692) | Marine metagenome, whole genome shotgun sequencing project. | isolation source: water | place: Pacific Ocean | collected 2012-04 | reverse complement strand
TTTTATCTGATCTTCATTAACTACTGTAATACTTTGTTCACTATTAATCAAATCTTGACTTAAAGCTGAACAATCATGTACAACATCATAAGACCCAACTAAACTACTAGTACACATTCCAACAGTAACCGTAGTTAGAGCAGATGTTTCATTGTTGTTTTTATCAGTTGCAGTATATTCTATAGTGTAAGTCCCAACTAGACTAGTATTAACATCACCAGAGATTACAACATCTACATTGTCACCATATGCATCTAATGCTGAAGCCCCAGCTTCTGTATAAGTTTCACCCAAACAAAGGGTGATTTGAGTTGCACCATTTAAAGTTAAAGTAGGTGCCGTTTTTTTCTTTTTACAAGATATCATCACCAATGATATCAATAATAAAAAGCTTGTTGTTTTAAGTATCCATTTAATTGTTTTCATTCTATATTATTTATTATTTATTAATGTTTAACTTTTATGAATTTAAAAGCAGAAAATTCATCAGCTGCAAATACTGTAGCTAAATAAATACCAGATGGAATAAAATCCAATTGCAGCTTAAATTCAGAGTTGTAAAAATAATTATTATTCAGAATCAACTGACCTGACATGTCTAATATTTTAATTTTCAACTCATTAACATGCCGACTAAGCACTATATTTAATTCATTTTCATTATTTAAATATGCTGTTTCAATTAGGTTATTTTGATCCATCATACCAACATCTCCACCTAAAGCTATTTCCATACAAACTGGTATATGATCACTCATGTAAAAAAGAGCCCTAGCTACATCCTGAGAAACTGCAGTATTGTTAGGTATATGTATATCTCCATCATAATGAAGACCATCTTGCCCTATAGCATCATAAGTGTCTTCTAAATATAATACTCCCGAAGAACCATTAAGCACGTCACTAGAAGTAAAAATAAAATCAAAACGATCATCCATTCCTCCAGTAGACCCTCCTGCATAACCTTGATTCATTCGTGTGCTCTGTGTATGATATGCTTTATAACCAAAATTAGCATGCCAGAATCCCATTTTATTAACTGGGTCATTTAAAGTAACTGCACCACCCGAGATAATCTCTTGACATCCAGACTCTCCATTTTCATAAAAATTAAAATCTCCACCTACAAATAAATTAGTGGTTCTATTATTATTATCTAAATATGTTTTAAATGACTGTGCTTCTGTATAACGTTGATCCATTTCATTTTGCTGACTACCTGCCTTTAAATGAAGAGAATAAAAATACAAATACGTAGTATCAGTTGTTGAGGACATACCTGGTTCTTTATAATACATTTCATATTCACTGACATCCCTCAAAACAGTAGGAATTTGGGTTTGCGAAACAAGTCCTAATTTATTAGAATTGTAAAATAAAAGATTATCAGTATCTGGTCCATCATAAAAAACAGCAGACTCATAATAGCTTATACCTCCAACATTTAAAGCATTGTTCTTAATTTGAACACCTCCACTAAAGGAGGTCAATTCATTAACCACAAAAACATCTGGTTTTACATAATCAAGAATTTTTTTTAGTGTATCTACTCTATCAGGTTGGGAAATTGGGAAATTCAATAAATTATAATACATGATCTTTAAAGTGTCTTGAGCTTGAAACTGTAAAACTGAACAACAAATAATTAAAGAAATAGATCTTACAATACTCATATTTATTTTATTTCTTTAACAAGTAAAAGGTAGACAGGAAAATGGTCACTATAACCACCCATAAAAGTTGATCCTACATAAGTTCTATAAGGATATCCTTTGAAATTTCCTTCTTGATTTTTTAAAAAATCCTTATTATAAATTTTTGATGAAAAATATTTAAATGATGTAAAAGAATTATTTTCTGAAACTAAAGAAGGTGTTAATATGAACTGATCAAAAAGATTCCAATTGTCTCTATATGCCAACGTTCCTATTCCTTTTTTAAAATGCCCCATCATACAATTAAACATTTCATTTTCATTAAAGTTGTCCATTTCACCTTTAGCGTTCAACACCTCTTTTACACTTGGAGAAATTGGGTCGTCATTCAAATCGCCCATTAAGATAACTTTTGCTTCAGGTTCGCTTTTTAAAATTGAGTCCACTATAGATTTAGACAATATAGCTGCCTGAATTCTTTTTGGTCTGCTTTTCATTTCCCCACCCCTTCTTGACGGCCAGTGCAATACAATAAAATGCATACGTTCCTCTAAATACAAACCTGTTACTAATAATTGATCTCTTGAACTAAAAGCAGTATCATCTGGCATTGTTAAACGATAAGATTTACTAGACTCAAGCTTAAAATACTTAGGATTATATAAAAACCCACAATCAATTCCACGATGGTCTGGACCTTCATGATGAACTATTTTAAATTTTTTATTCTTAATCTTTTTATGAGAAACCAAATCTTCCAGCACACTCCTATTTTCTACCTCACAAACACCAAGAACAGAAACTCCATTAGGATTAGATTTGGAAACACCAAGCTTGCTAATCACTTCTGATACATTATTTAATTTATGATAATACTTTTTTGTATTCCACTGTTTGTCACTATTAGGAGTAAAATCATCCTGCAAGATCTTATTGGTATCAGGATCTACAATAGTATCAAATAAATTCTCAAGATTATAAAAACCAAAGCAAGCAACTTGATATTGTTTATTTTCATCAAGCTGCTGACAATTAACAATACTTGAGGAAAAAATACAAAAAAACAACAATAAAGATTTAAAGCACATCATGTAAAAGCTATTATTAAAATATTAATTTTGTTATGTTTGCATAACAAATATATATTGTTTTAACTAATATGAAGTTCATTAAAAAAATATTTTATCTAACATTTTTTTTATTTACCAGTTCCATATATAGTCAATCAGATTCAACTTATTTAAATGATTCATTAACAAATCTTATTCCAGTTTTTACAACTGGAGCAGATCTATTAGAAAATGATTCTCAATCACAAGATGTAAGCGGGCTTCTTCAATCTTCAAGAGATGTTTATGCTTCACAGGCAGGATTTAATTTTAGTGCTGCCAGATTTAGGTTTCGAGGATACAGCTCTGAGCATACTTCATTATTAGTCAATGGAATTCCAGTTAATGACCCTGAAAGCGGGTGGGCAATTTGGAGTTACTGGGGAGGTTTAAATGACATGACGCGTTACCCTGAAGTAAGAAATGGCATTTCTTCATCTCATAAAACATTTGGAGGTGTAGGTGGGTATTCTTATATCACATTAAGACCTACTGATAAAAGAAAAGGTCATCGAGTTTCCTATTCATCTACAAACAGAGCTTATAGAAATCGATTAATGTATTCTTTTAATTCTGGCCTTACAGAAAAAGGTTGGGCTATTTCTACATGCATTTCTGGAAGATGGTCAGATGAAGGGTATGTACCAGGTACATACTACAGCTCTATGGGCTATTTGCTGGCAATTGAAAAGCAAATCAACAGCAGTCACAGCGTAAGCCTTACAGGATTTGCTTCACCAACAATACAGGGTAGGCAGGGTATAGCTATACAAGAAGCTTATGAGCTTACAGATAATAATTTTTATAACCCCTATTGGGGATATCAAACACAAGCTGATGGAACTCAAAAAAAGAGAAATGCAAGAATAAGAGATAATCATAAACCTTACTTATCTCTTTCCCATTACTGGAAAATAAATAACAAATCTAAGCTCTCTACTACAGCATATTCAGTTTTAGGAAGAACAGGAAACACTAACCTAAACTGGTATGATGCTAAAGACCCAAGACCTGATTATTACAAGTATCTCCCCAGCTATTATAGTGATGACCTTACAATGATGGCTCAGGTAACATCAAATTGGCAATTGCAAAACCCAGCTACAACTCAAATTGATTGGGATGGATTATATAATGCTAACTACAAGAATCTCTATACTATTAATAATGCCAATGGTATTACAGGAAATTCTATTACTGGGAATCGATCTAAATATATAATTGAAGAATATAGACTTGATCCAAGGCAGTTTGGCATTTACTCTTATTACAATAACAACATCAATGATCAATTATTTTTAACAGTAGGTTTCAATACAGATAATTACACAAGCCATAATTATAAGTTAATGGATGACTTGCTGGGTGGGGATTTCTGGATTGATGTAGATCAATTTGCAGAACAAGATTTTGAAGATGAAAATGCCGCACAGAACGACCTTCAAAACACCAATAATGTAATTGAGAATGGAGATCGTTTTGGATATGACTATGACCTTCATATAAACAAACATGAAGTTTTTTCTCAATTAGATTTTACCTCAAAAAAAATAGAAGCTTATATTGGATTAATTGGCTCTAACACTACATTTTGGAGAGTTGGAAAAATGCAGAATGGTAGATTTCCAAATAATTCATTAGGAGAATCTGAAAGAAATAATTTCACCAATTTTGGAGCTAAATTAGGTGTCCTATATAAAATAACAGGAAGACATCTGCTATCGTTCAATAGCACTTACAATACAAAAGCTCCATATGCAAGAAACGCATACGTTTCTCCTAGAACTAGAGATCAGCTTGTTCCTAATCTTGAAAGCACTGAAATTATTTCTGCTGATGCTAGCTATATTTTTAGACTTCCTAATTTAAAAGGAAGAGTTACTGGCTTTTATACTCAAATTAACAATCAAACCTGGGCACGTTCTTTTTATCATGATGAATACAGAACTTTTGTTAATTATATGATGACCAATGTTGATCAGCTATTTACAGGCATTGAATTAGGTATTCAAGGAAATCTAACTTCTACCTTTCAATTAAATGGAGCTTTCACTATGGGTGATTACCTATTCAATTCTCGACCTATAGCCACTATAACAAGAGATAACTCTCAAGAGGTCATTGCTGAAAATAAAATCATTTATTTAAAAAACTATAAAATTGGAGGTATGCCACAAACTGCAGCTTCAATTGGAATAAAATACAATGCCCCAAAATACTGGTATGCTGGCGCGAACATCAACTACTTTGCAGACCTATTCTTAGGTCCTAATCCAGATAGAAGAACTGAAGAGGCCATGTCTTTATATGCTTCAGGTGATCCTCAAATTGAAAACATCTTAGCACCTGAACAACTTGACAATGGATTTATATTAAATATTTATGGAGGTAAAAGCTGGAAAATAGCTAAATATAACTCCTATATAAGGCTAAATATTAATATTAATAATGCGTTGAACAACACCACTTTTAAAACTGGTGGATTTGAACAACTCAGGTATGACATTGCAGATATAGACCGGTTCCCTAATAAATATGGATACATGTATGGTCTAACTTATTTTGCCATGCTGAGCTATTTATTTTAAAAAAATGAAATACATGAATATCAAATTACTATCTACTTTTTTTGTCATTAGCATGATTCTTTTCAATACTTCATGCAGAAAAAAATATGATGAGCCACCTATCAATCAGATACCTGAAGGTAACATCATTACAATAGCTGAACTAAAAGCAATGTATACCGGCTCAGATCTTTCTATTGATGAAGATTATAACATATACGCAAATGTAACAACAGAAGAAACTGACGGAAATTTTTACAAAGAAGCCTATATTCAGGATGGAACTGGCGCTATTCGATTAAGGCTATTAGCTTCAGGTGGTCTATATATTGGTGATTCTATACGGATCAATTTGAATGGAACTGTACTTAGTGAATATAGCGGAATGATCCAAATTGATTCTGTAGATGTAGATAAAAACATTGTAAAACAAGCTACTGAAAAACATGTAGTTCCAAGCATATATGGTGTAGATCAGATTTCTCCAGCTCTTCAAGGTTACTTAGTTCAATTAAATGATGTAGAATTTATCAGTGCTGAACTAGGTTATACATATGCTGATCCAATAAACCAATTTAGTGAAAATAGAACTTTGACTGACTGCAACGGCAATACGATTTTAGTAAGAACAAGTGGATACGCCAACTTTGCAGATAATGATATTCCATCAGACAATGGATCCATAATAGCTATTGTTGGTGTTTACAATTCTGACATTCAATTATACATAAGAGATATCAATGAAGTCGAATTCTCAAATACAAGATGTACCAGTGGTGGTGGATCAGGAGCTATATTAAGCAAAGATTTTGATGATGAAAATATTTCTTCTGGAGGTTGGACAATACAAAATGTGTCAGGGTCAATTAATTGGACAACTGCAACTGATTATGTGGAATATGGTATTGCATATGGTAAAATAACAAATGAACAACAACAATTATCATGTGAAACATGGCTAATATCTCCTTCAGTTAATTTAAGTAACACATCCGCTCCAAAACTTTCTTTTTACAATACAACATTTTCAGCAAATTCAACTTTAGAAGTTAAAATATCTACTGATTATACAGGAGGTGATCCAACCCTAGCAACTTGGTCAACACTTTCCCCAATATACTCAAACGGTTCGTGGAATTGGGTGAATTCTGGTGACATAGATCTATCTAATTTCAAACAGAACAACACATATATTGGCTTTAAATTTTCTGGAAATAGTTCAGATCAATACACATGGGAAATTGATGAAATAACAATATCAGATTAAAATATAAATTATGAAAAAAATCATTACTCTTTTGCTAGCAATATCAATTGTACAAACAAGCATTTCTCAATCAGTCTTTGAAAGTGATTTAAGCTCTTGGATAGCAGGAGAGCCAACTGATTGGATGGGAGCATCTACCAATATATCTTCAAGTGATGTACATGAATTAACAGCATCTGTTGTTTATGGAACTAGTTATGCTTCCTTAATTAACACAACATCTAGCCATAAAAGATTTTCAACACAACCCATTTCAGTAAGCCCAGACTCTACTTATTTAATTGAGATGTGGGTTTCTGGCTATAGTGGAGAATTAAGAACTGGATATTATGATGTAAACAATGCTACTTATGGAAGCTATAATTCATACTTAGATCTTTCAGTTGTTTCTGGAAGTACAACTACACGAACATTGGTTAGCCAAACAGTAACTATGAATTCCAATTGTTCAACTGCAGAATTTATTTTATCGTTAAGAAATACAGATTCAATTGGATCTGCTTCGCCATGGTATGTAGGTATACTTATAGATTCAGTTGCAATTAGCGTCACCACTCCTCCAACATCTACTTATAAATCAATTTATGAAATCCAATATTCATCTAATTTAAATGGAGATTCTCCAGAAATAGGAAATATTGTAACCACAAAAGGCATTATTACTGGAATCGTTCAAAATGGACCAACAAAACATTCATTTTTTATTCAGGATAGTGCTGCTGCTTGGAATGGACTATACATATATTCTTTAAATGATTCTTCTTTGGTTATTGGAGATAGCGTTGAAGTAACTGGCACTGTTGATGAATATAATTTTGGAAGTGCTTCTCAAAAAGTAACTGAATTAACTTCAGTATCTAATATTACTGTATTAAATACTGGGAACTCTCTTCCTGGTCCTGTATCTATTACCACAGGCAATGCTAATATGGAAGAATGGGAAGGAGTATTAATAAATATTTCTAATGCGCAATGCACAAGCAATTCTGTTGGTTATGGAATGTGGTCTTTAGATGATGGCTCTGGTATAATTCAGGCTGATGATGATATTTATGCATATGCAACTAGTGCAACCGTGAATAACATCTATAACGTTATCGGGATAAGTCACTATACATTTGATGAATATAAAATTTTACCTAGGGATATTAATGATGTCGATGATTTATCAACAATCAATGAAGGTCAATCAAATGAAATTACATTTTATCCAAATCCCGTTAAGGACTTATTAAATATAGAATTACATAGAACTACTACAATTAAAATAATTGATCTTTATGGAAAGGTCTGTTTTAATCAGATTTATAATAAAGGTCATCAGGCTATTAATCTTCAAAATTTTGCTTCAGGACATTATATTATATGTATTGATCAAAACTTCAGGAAATTATTGATTCAATAAAGAATACTTTATTTGTTTTTTAGAGGTCGCATTAAAATAATGCATCTTTTTTTATGGAATTATTCTTTTTGGTCATCTAAATATCAAAACCAAAAAAAATAAGACCATGAAAAAGCAAATCAATCTAATAATCATACTATTATTTAGCACCACACTATTCTCACAAAATACCCCTGGGGAAATTAAAGGAAAAGTATTTGATGGTGAGGACAGCACTGAATTAATTGGAGCCCATGTATATGTTAATGTTGGAAATACACCAATTGGAACTTCCACTAACATAAACGGAAAATTTACTATAAAACCACTAGATCCAGGCACCTATACTGTCACAATTTCCTTTATGGGAAAACAAACAATAAAAATTCCTGGTATTAAAGTCAACCCAAATGAAATAACATTTATGAGTGACAAATACATGTCAATAGATGGTATTTTAGGTAAAGTATTTGTAATTGAAGAAGAAAAAATTGATCTTATTAATCCAGAAAACCCAACTGCTAACATTATTGATGCCAAACAACTAAAGCATAGTCCTGCACTAAGAGATCCTACTACACTATTACAAATTGCTGCTCCAGGGATAGCAGTAGGTGGTAATGGCGAGGTTTACATAAGAGGCTCTAGAAGTGATGCTGTACAATATTTTGTAGATGGTGTAAAAACAACTAGTTTACAAGGAGTACCAGGTAGTTCCATTCAGTCATTAACTGTTTATACAGGAGGTGTACCAGCTATGTATGGAGATGTTACTGGAGGGGTTGTTATCCTACAAACCAAAAGCTTCTTTGACCTATACAGAGAAAGACAAGCAGCTGTAGCATTGGGAGAATATGAATAAAATTTATTTATTTTGAAATCTTCAATTCAAATACCGACCTTTATTATAGATTGTTATTTAAACGAAAAAATATTGACCTCCTTTCTGATAAAGAACTATTATTTCATTATCAAAAATCAAAAAATGTCAAATTTTATGGGAAGATCTTCAATAGATATTCCCATTTGGTTTTTGGGGTATGCCTTAAATACCTTAAAAATTCAGAAGATGCAGAAGATGCTACTATGCAAATCTTTGAAAAAGCAATGAAAGATATGATTACAAATGAAATTACATATCCTAAATCTTGGTTATATAGCTGTACAAAAAATCATTGTTTAATGAAATTAAGAAGCAAAAAAAATGATATAGTTGACATAAACTGCTTTGATAATACTCAAGCTGAGGAAGATGACATCAATGAGAAAATATTGAAAGATGTTCAATTGGATCAGATTCAAATAGCACTTGAAGAATTAAAACCAGATCAAAAAAAAGCATTGACCTTATTTTATCTAAATGAAAGGTCTTATGCTCAAATTTCAGATGAAACTGGATGGGAAATTAAAAAAGTAAAAAGTGAGCTTCAGAATGGTAAAAGAAACCTTAAATTGATACTTCTTAAATAAGCAATGAATAGAATAAAGAACATATTCAGACCTAAACGCCCTCTTTCAAAAAAAGAGATCAACTCTTATTTAAATACAGATCTTTCAGAAAAAGATAAAAGAGCAATTGAAGAAGGTATGCTTGCCAGTGAATTTGAACAAGAAGCTATAGATGGATATGAATCGGATCCAAAAGCTATTGAACACTTTAATAAAGTTCAGCAAAGGATTGACTCCAATATTCATAATTCAGCTAAAGTTTGGAAAACCCATCACACTCTTATTTTAATAACCGTGCTAATAATTGGCGGGGCCATTATTACATTCAACCAAATATTAAATAATGACAAACCATCATCCAGTAAATCTTCAACTGAAAAAATAAATGAAAAAGGTGAAGATTACACATTAGTTAAAGAGCTTTCTGACCAAGAAATTGATGAAGCTTCATTATTACCAGTAAATGAATTGGTTGAGGCTTCAGATATCGTTTTATCAACTCCAATCACCATAGATAATGAAACGAACAATAATACTACTGAAATGAAATCAGAGGTACAGGAGCTTATCAAGATGAAATCCATTGAGGCAGCAAAAATAAATGTAGAAATACCTCTACAAAATAGCCCAATATCTATCAGCAACATTTCTGTTAAATATGTCAAAGAATTACTAATTGTAAATTATAAAGAATTACGACCTAAAAAGATCACAACAACAGAATTCAAGCTCTCTGGTCTTCCTGCATCTTCAGAAAATGAATTTTCTAAAACATTGAATGATGTTCAGACAATTGTTAAAAAAATACCATATGATGAATATTTAATAGATGCAATGAGCTTATTTAGGAACAACAATTTCAAAGCTGCACTAAAAAAATACAAAGTAATACTTGAGCAATATCCAAAAGACCTAAATGCCTTTTTCTATGGTGCTTTATGCTATTATAATATTAATGAACTAAATAGTGCTATAGAACACCTTAATGCTTGTATTAATCATCAATACAATACTTTTTATGAGGAAGCTAACTGGTATAAAGCTCTTTCATTATATGAACAGCATAACACAAATGCTTGTTCTGAATTATTAAATAAGATTATACTTAAAAAAGGCTTTTATGCTAAAAGAGCAGAAAATTTATTAAATAAGCTATAAGCAAAGATCAATAATTAAAAAGCACTTCTTTTGGATCTTTTGAATCAAATATTTTTTCAATAGGGTTTTCCAAAATTTCCTTAACATTCACTAAAAACCCCACACTATCCTTACCATCAATTATTCTGTGATCATAAGACAAAGCTAAATACATAATAGGTCTTACCTCTACCTTTCCGTTAATGGCTACAGGTCTTTCGACTATATTATGCATACCAAGTATTGCAGATTGTGGAGGGTTAATAATAGGTGTGCTAAGCATAGACCCAAACACTCCCCCATTAGTTATTGTAAATGTACCCCCTGTTATCTCATCTAGTGATATTTTACCATCTCTTGCTTTAGTTGCTAATTCCTTAATGTTAGATTCAATTTCCAATAAATTCATTGTTTCAGCATTTCTTAAAACAGGTACCATCAACCCTTTAGGAGAACTAACAGCTATACCAACATCAGCATAATTATAAGAAACCATATGATCTCCATCGATCATCGAGTTAACTTCAGGAAATTCTTTTAAAGAATCTGTACAAGCTTTAGTGAAAAATGACATAAACCCCAATCCAACACCATATTTTTCTTTAAACTCATCTTTAAATTGTTTCCTAAGGTCCATAATTGGCTTCATATCTACCTCATTGAAAGTGGTAAGCATAGCTGTTTCATTTTTTACAGCCACTAATCTAGAAGCGATCTTTCTTCGAAGCATACTCATTTTCTTAGCTTCACTTTGTCTATCTGTTCTAGCTATACCTGATCTCAAAGCTTTTATAACATCACCTTTAGTTACCCTTCCATCTCTGCCTGAACCTTGAATCAACTCTGCAGACAACTCATTCTCATCAATCATTTTTTTTGCAGCAACACTTGGGTAACCATAAGCATATGAATCTTTTTTTTCTATTGGCTCTGTTGGCTTTGCAGTTTCTTTAACCTCAGCTTGTATATCACCAGCAACATTTTCTTTATCAGCTGATTGAAAACCTTCTGGCTTTTCAGCAGATGTATCTATTAAACAAACAATCTGTCCAACTTCTACAGCATCTCCAACTTCTGCTTTAAGAGTAATGATTCCTGATTGTTCAGCAGGTAATTCTAGGGTTGCCTTATCAGAGTCTACTTCAGCAATAGTCTGATCTTTCTCAACATAATCACCATCCTCTACCATCCACTCAGCAATCTCAACTTCTGTTATAGACTCACCTGGACTGGGAACTTTCATTTCTAGAACTGACATCTTATGTATGTATTTATTTATTTGTTGAATAATTCATTACTTTATCAATAATCTCCTGGTGTCTTATCTCATGAACCTTAGAAGACCCACTAGCAGGACTTGCAGACATATGTCTTGAGCAACAGATCAATGAATTAAACTTCCACATTCGAAGCATATAAGACCATGCGCCCATATTCTCTGGTTCTTCCTGAGCCCAAATATACTGACAAGAACTACCATATTTTGCAACAATATCAGCAAGTTGATTCTCTGGAAATGGATAAAGTTGCTCAATTCTCACAAAAGCTATGTTAGAAATCTTTTTTTCTTCTTTTGCTTCTAAAAGATCGTAATAAAACTTACCTGAACATAATACTACTGCAGCTACATCTTTTGTATTATCATCATCAATAACTTCCTTAAAATTACCATTAATAAATTCACTAACTCTTGAAGTAGCTCTAGAATATCTTAATAACTTTTTAGGTGTAAAAACAATTAATGGCTTTCTGAATTCTCTTTTTAACTGTCTTCTTAATAGGTGAAAATAATTTCCAGGTAAGGTGCAATTGGCTATTTGTATATTCTCTTCAGCACATAATTGTAAAAACCTTTCTAACCTACCAGATGAATGCTCAGACCCCATCCCTTCATATCCATGAGGTAATAACATTACCAAACCATTTTGAGTTCCCCACTTATCTTCTGCAGAACTAATGAACTGATCAATAATAATTTGTGCTCCATTGTTAAAATCTCCAAATTGAGCTTCCCATATAGTTAGCCCTTCAGGAGAATTAAAAGCATATCCATAATCAAACCCTAACACAGCATACTCAGAAAGCAATGAGTTATAAATAGTAAATTCACCTTGATCTGAAGATAAATTATTCAAAGGAATTATTTCTTCTTCTGTGTCTTCTGTTTTAACAACAGCATGACGATGTGAAAAAGTACCCCTCTCTACATCCTGACCTGAAAGCCTTATTGAGTGTCCTTCATTTAATGAAGTTGCATATGCCAGCAATTCTCCCATAGCCCAATCTAACCTATCATCATCAATCATTTTTAAACGATCTTTGAACAGCTTAAGAATCTTTCGGAAATACTTTTTATCTACGGGAAGTGAATTCATTTTTGTTGCAAGAGCCAATAAAACATCTTTTTGAACTCCTGTATTAGGAGAAACAAAGAAATCACTTTCATCTGCTTTTTTATATGGCTTCAATTTTTCTTCTAAAAAATTAGTCACCTTTGCTTTTTGTATTTGCTTAGCTTCTTCCAAACGATCCTGCAACATGGAATCAAATTCCATTTCCATTTCTTCACCTTCCTGATTACTAATTACTTTTTCATCCACTAATTTTTTCAAATAGATCTCTCTTGGATTAGGATGATTAGCAATGATTTTATATAACTTAGGCTGCGTAAATTTTGGCTCATCCCCTTCGTTATGTCCATATTTCCTATAACAAAGTAGATCTATAAAAACATCTCTAGAAAATTCCTGCCTGTATTTTAAAGCTATTTGCATTGCTTGTACAACCGCTTCAACATCATCACCATTTATATGAAAAACTGGACACAAGGTAGATTTAGCAACATCTGTACAATATGTACTTGACCTAGCGTCAAGATAATTCGTAGTAAATCCTACCTGATTATTAATCACTATATGAAGAGTACCCCCTGTTCTGTATCCATTTAATTGAGCCATCTGAATAACTTCATAAACTACACCCTGACCAGCAATTGCTGCATCACCATGGATTAGAACAGGAACAATTTTAGAATTATCTTTTTCTAGTTCTGTATCGATCTTTGATCTTGTAATTCCTTCAACTACAGGATCAACAGCTTCTAAATGTGATGGATTAGGGGATAAAGTAAGCTTTACCTCATGGCCATTATTAGTTTTAGATTCAGAAGTAAACCCCAAATGATATTTAACATCTCCATCAAAAAGGCTATTTTTATCATATATCTTCCCTTCAAATTCACTGAAAATTTCTTCATAGGTTTTATTGAATATATTGGCTAAAACATTTAACCTTCCTCTATGAGCCATTCCAAAAACAAATTCGCTGATTCCCATATCTGCACCTTTTTCAATAAGTACATCTATAGCAGGAATTAAAGACTCCGCTCCTTCAATTGAAAACCTTTTCTGACCAACAAATTTTTTCTGCAAAAATTGCTCAAAAACATTTGCTTGGTTCAACTTATGCATTATATGAACTTTTTGTTCTTTTGATAAAACAGGTCTGTTTTCTAATTCAATTCTCTCACGAATCCATTTTACTCTATTAGGATGACGTATATACTGATATTCAATTCCAATAGACTCACAATAAGTTGCCTCTAGATGAGCTATAATATCCTTTAAAGTTGCTGGACCAATTCCTATCTGCTCTCCTGCCTGAAATATATTATCAATATCATTTTCCTCTAAACCGAAATTGGTGAATTTTAAAGAGGGTGAATATTTTCTCCTTTCTCTTACTGGGTTTGTTTTAGTAAAAAGATGTCCTCTACTTCTATATTCATTGACCATTCTAATCACGCTGAACTCCTTTTGAACATTTAAAGGAATTTCCCCAGGCTCTTCATCATAATTTTTTCTAGCAAATTCAAAGCCATTAAAAAAATTCCTCCATCCTTCTTCTACAGAAAATTCATCTTTACTATATTGGACATAAAGATCTTCTACGACTGTAGCATTGGCATTACTCATATATGAATGTTTATCCATTTGATTTTATATTCAGAAAGCAAATTTACTATTTTAATTAACCTAACTCCTCGAGAAAATATCAATTTTTATTTTCAACATTATTAATTAAGATCATTTCGAAAAATTATTTTTCTCACCATTCTTTCCAAAACAAATTTTGGAATATCTCATATATTGAAATTAGCTGATATTTCTCCATATCACATAATTAATAAAATAAAATTATGACTTTATCATCAATAAATAGATGAAATTCATGTGGAAGAATTAATTTTAACCAAAAACAGGTCCTTATGAAAGTATTGATTACAGGTGGATCAGGTTTAATCGGCAGGTCGATTACCCATGAATTGTTAAATCAGAAAATATCAGTAGCTCATTTAACTAGAAACAGGAATTCTTCAAGTGATGTTAAAACATATGAATGGGATTGGGAAAAAAACCAAATCGACACCTCTTGTCTAAAGGATGTCACTCATGTCATTCACCTAGCCGGTGCAGGGATTGCTGAGAAACCTTGGACTATGAAAAGAAAGAAATTTATTATAAAAAGTCGAGTACATACAGCTCGTCTATTATATGATAAAATTGCTGAATTAAACATACCTCTTGAAGCTTTTATTTCTGCTTCTGGAACTGGATATTATGGAGCCAAGACAGTTGATAAAATTTTTAATGAAAATGATGCTCCAAACAATGATTTTATTTCTGAATGCTGTGTACAGTGGGAAGACTCTGTTGATATATTCAAGAAAAACACAAGAGTTGTAAAATTAAGGCTTGGTATTGTTTTAAATAAAGATGAAGGGGCGTTACCTAAACTATCATCCTTCCTAAAAAAAGGATTAGGATCTGCAATAGGATCTGGAAAACAACATATGCCATGGATTCATTTAGATGATACTGTTAATTTATTTATTGAATCCCTAACAAATAAAAAATTGATTGGTGTTTACAATGCTGTTGCCCCAGATCATCAAACAAATAAAAACTTCACACTTGAATTAGGAAAAGCTTTAAATAAAAAGCTTAGGGTACTAAATGTTCCTCCATTTGTTTTAAAAACCATTTATGGGGAATTAGCAGATATACTTCTATATGGCTCTAGAGTTTCTGCAGAAAAAATAATTAATGAAGGGTTTGAATTCAAATACGACAATCTAAAAAACGCTTTGAACGATATCTATAATCAATAAGTTCTTTTCATTAAATTATCTGCAAACAATACAAGTTTTTCTTTTTTAATTTCTGAAACACTTAGCTCATTTAGAGAATTAAGTGCCTTAGTAAAATATTGTTGCTGAACCACCTTAACCTTTTGCTTTACATCAAGTAAATCATAAATATTTATAATAGACTCTATTCGTTTTTTAGAATTATTAATCAATTCAGAATTATTTAGCAACCTCTTTTGATCATCATTAGCATATTGCTCTGCCAAAAAATATAGAGCTGTTTTTTTACCTTCTATAATGTCACCACCTAATTGTTTTCCAAAACTATGATCATCAGCATAAACATCTAGCAAATCATCATGGATTTGAAAAGCTATTCCTAAATTTAATCCAAAATTATATATAAGGTCAATATCTTTCTGTTCAGCATCAGATAAAATTGCACCAATTTTTAATGCACAAGCTAATAACACAGAAGTTTTAAGCTTGATCATTTCAATGTATTCATCTATTTCTGCATCCTGTCTTTTTTCAAGATCAAGATCAAGTTGCTGGCCTTCACAAACCTCAATAGCAGTTTTATTATATATTTTTAAAATATTAGCTAAATGCTTTTCTGAACATTTAGACATCAATGAATTAGCATATGCAAACAATATATCACCTGCTAGAATTGCTCTATTTGTATCCCACTTTAAATGAACACTTTGCTTTCCTCTTCTTAATGGAGCTTCATCCATAATATCATCATGTAATAAAGTGAAATTATGGAACAGTTCTATGTCAACAGCTTGATCAACAGCATAGTTTACATTTCCATTAAAAATGTCAACTGATAATAAAAGTAATGAAGGACGAATCCTTTTTCCCTTCAAGTCAAGGATGTATTTAATTATTTCAAAATCCTTTTTTGAGGAATTATCTAATATAAATTCATCTATTCTTTGATCAATAATAGACTGATAATGCTCAATCATGTTAATTTACTTATGTAATAAGCTTAATAAATAATTTCCATATCCACTTTTAATAAGTGGTTGAGCTAGCTTCTCTAATTGCTCTTCATTAATGTAACCTCTAGCAAAGGCAACAGCTTCGATACAACCAACTCCTAATCCTTGTCTTTCTTCAATTGTTTGAACATAATGAGATGCCTGAATAAGCGATCTAAAAGTGCCTGTATCAAGCCAAGCAACTCCTCTTTGCATAATTTCTACTTCTAATTCATCTTTTTGTAGATAAACTTTATTTACATCTGTTATTTCATATTCACCCCT
>PVBE010172066.1_pt1 | contig 16995 bp, 17 predicted proteins | sample 1631181 | NCBI WGS metagenome assembly PVBE01 (sample SAMN08397723, study PRJNA350692) | Marine metagenome, whole genome shotgun sequencing project. | isolation source: water | place: Pacific Ocean | collected 2012-04 | reverse complement strand
TATAGGAAATAAGCCATTTAAAGTCCAATCTCTCTTTTCACAGCGTTAACATCTTGAACCAATTTGTGATCAGTTTTGAGGGATTTAACCATCTTTTTATATGCATGCATAGCCGTTGTATGATTTCGCCCACCAAATTCTTCGCCAATCTTCTCAAAAGAAAAATTAAAATCATTTCTCAGCAGATACATACAAACCTGACGTGGGATCATTATCTCTCGAGCTCGCTTAGCACCAACAATATCCTCTGGTTCAACCTTGAAGTATCCTGCAACAATATTGATAACATCAGTACAACTTGTAGCCCTCTTCGTAGTCTGAGCAGCAACGAATTCCTCAGGTTCAGTAACGAGATTAATCTTGCCAAGCTTTTTCATTATCTTCGCAACAGAATTCACCGTTGGAGTACTATTTTCAAGCTGCGCTTGGGCGATCGCCTGGACTAAAACTCCCTCCAATTCACGAATACTGTTATGCACGTTGCAAGCAATGAAATCGATGACCTCCGTGGGGATCAACATCTCCATCTCCTGACACTTCTTATGTAAAATAGCCAAACAAGTCTCGTAATCAGGGAAATTCACATCAACAATCATCCCCATCTCAAAACGACTCACCAACCGCTCCTCAATACCTGCAAGCTCCTTCGGTGGCTTATCTGAACTGATAATTATCTGCTTCCCATCGTCATAGAGCTCATTAAATGTATGGAAGAACTCTTCCTGCGTACGACTCTTCTTAGCGAGGAACTGTACATCATCAATAATTAAACAGTCAGCACGACGATATCGATTTCTGAATCCTTTAACATTATTTTTCTGGATCGCTTGGACAATCTCATTCGTGAATTTCTCGGCCGTACAATATACAACCATCATATGCGGATTGTACTCAAGGATAGCGTTACCAGTCCCTTGAAGAAGGTGCGTTTTCCCAAGTCCAACATCACCATAAACAAACAGAGGATTGTATGCTGAACCCGGCTTCTTAGCGACCGCAGAACATGCCGCATGGGCCAATCTGCTATCGGATCCGATTACAAAATTGTCGAGCCTGTACTTGTCATTCAGCATTCGACTCACCATTGGCTGCTCACCTGGAACGTGACTAGTAAACTTAACCTCTTGCTTGTTTGGTACCTTCCGAGCTTTCGTTTCAGTACTCTTCAAGAAATCACGCATATCGATCCCCTCGCCAGCCTCTTCAATCAACGACGAATCAATTTCAAATTCAATCTCATCAATCTCCTCACCTAAGCTTTTAAAAGCATCTAAGATATCTAGCTTATAGCGTTTGTTAAACCAGTCCTGAGCAAAGATACTAGGCAGGCCAATAACCACCTTCTTGTCTTCACGTCGTTGTATACCAGTACCCTGAAACCAAACAAGCATATCAGCTCTTTTGATCTTCGGTTTTAATTCTTTGACGACATCTCGCCACAAGGTAAGTTCAACCATTTAGAATTTGTAATTTAATGGGCTGCAATTTTATGCTTACCTCGGCCCAGTATCAAGTTTTGCACAATAAAATAATTGACAGGATATCAATTATATATTGACGATGTCGTTCAAAGTCACGACCGCAATCAGCAGCATCAGGAAGAGAAAGCCAAAAGTGTGGATCATAGCCTCAATCCTAGGATTAAGAGGCTTACCACGGAAAGCTTCAATAATAATGAACACTAGCCTGCCTCCATCAAGCGCTGGAATCGGAATTATATTAATAACTGCCAAACTTAGAGAAATTAGTGCAATAAAATTCAGCAGATCGACTCCACCTTCCTGAAAAAAGAAGTAGCTAAGCCTCGCAACCTGAACCGGTCCACCAATCTCATCAGAAACCTCCAGTTTGACTGCTACGTCCCCAATAGTTCTAACAAAAGCATCAGCGGTCAAAATTGATATCTTCCAGCCCTGGCTAAGAGCGACAAAAGGCGCTTTGTAAAACGGCTCCTTCATCAAATCAATCTCTGTCACAGAACCCAGGACAGTATCCTGATAAAAATCGATCGATAGATCACTCAATCGAACCTCTGGGAAAAGCACAATCCCAACCAAGCCATCAACTGGCTCCAGCCCGTAATCAAACTGCGCTCCACGCCGCTCTATTCTATATGTTGCAATTCCATCTCCCTCAACAAAATCCGAAGGATTCTGACCGACAAATACCTCAGAACCATTAACCGAAATAACTTTATCTCCAACCTCTAATCCTCCCTCTTTTGCCGTAGATCCCTCGCTAAAACTCGAAATCACGTAACGATTTTCTGCAGGCAGCATGGCAGATAGGGACTCACCATCACGGAGATAATCCACTTTAACCTCATCAACACCAGGTGCATAAAACCCAGCGACAAATGCCTCAAGATCAAATACCGGAATATCATTCACAGTCACAATTGTGTCACCCTTCTGGAATTCACCAACAAATATACTACCAGGTGCAACGCGATTAATAGTAACCACAGGGAGTACACTAAGGGGATGTAACTTCACGTCATCCGATAACACATCGTAATCAGTTCCATCAATCGTCAAGACCGCAGATTCAACCTCACGCTAAGCAAACTCTCGAGCTGATTCAAAATTTACCTCTTCACCATCAATCGCAGTAACTTCTCTCCCCGTCAACGAAGGAGCTAGCTCCCCATTCAAATAAAATTCATCAACTATTACTCCAGGCTCCCCCTTAAAAGTACCATCCATAAATGCAGCTCGATACTCATCCTGACTTGTAATCATAGGAGCGATTCCAATCATCAAACTAATGGACATCAACACCCAAAACACAAGGAAGTTCATCAAAACTCCAGCTAGGACCACCTTCATCTTCTGCCAAGGCGTCTTTGAGGCATAGCTATGAGGACTCTTCAACACACGCTTATCTGATGAATCTTCACCGTAAAGCTTAACGAATCCTCCGAACGGGATCAGATTAAAGCTATAAACCGTGTCGCCCTTTTTAATTGTCCAAACTTTGGGGGGGAAACCGATACCAAACTCAAGAACCCTTATCCCATTGCGTCGCGCAGCTAAAAAATGCCCAAGCTCATGTATAAATACAAGAAAAGACAAAATTAAAACTACTCCAACAATAATGAGAAAATTATCCACCGATTAGTCTTAAGTTTATACAGTCATCACTTCACCCTCTTTCTTCTTTACCATCTCCTCAATAGAGCCATTTGCATCGTCAACGCTTGATTGAAGCTTCTTCTCAGAACCAGTCTTATCGTCTTCGGTAAGCTCATCCATATCTTTAAACTTCTGATGTGCAGTCTGACGAGCCTGGCGAACAGTAATCTTACAATCTTCCGCCAGTTTGTGAACTATTTTAACAAGATCCTTTCTTCGCTCCTCGGTAAGTTGCGGCAAATTAATCGAAATCATTTCACCATTATTCATAGGATTGAGCCCCTGGTCATGCTGCTTGATCGCAGTTTCGATATCTTTTAGGAGCCCCTTATCCCAAGGACGTATAGAAATGGATCTCTGCTCAGGAATATTAATTTGAGCCAAACTTTTTAGAGGTTGGGTTTGCCCATACGCATCAACAGGAATGTCTTCAACCAGTACCGCTGAAGCACGACCTGTCTGAAGTTTTCCAAACTCAGCCTTCAAATACTCCAATGCCTTATCAAACTCCTTCTTCGCATCACTAATATGTTCATCCGTAATCATATATAAAGGTTAACTAACTAATGTTCCCAATGAATGATCGGCAAAAACCTTAGCAAGATTTTTTTGATCTGTGAAGTCAAATACAAGCACTGGCAAGGCATTATCTCGACAAAGAGATATCGCAGCAAGATCCATAATCTCAAGCTTCTTCTTCAAAACTTCATCATAACTCAACTCTTTGTATCGTTCAGCATTCGGATTTACCTTCGGATCAGCAGAATAAACTCCGTCAACCTTAGTAGCTTTTAGAAGGATTTCACAATCAAGCTCAAGGGCTCGCAAAGCAGCAGCCGAATCCGTCGTAAAGAATGGATTCCCTGTTCCACCAGCCAAAATAAGAATGTGACCATTATCTAGATACTCCCTAGCCACTCGTGGATTATACTTAGGCATCACCTTATTATCTGAAAAATCAGTCAAAGCCACAGCATCTTGCCCAACAGCCTGAAGTGCACTCTCAAGGAGCTTAGCGTTGAAAATCGTCGCGGTCATTCCAAGCTGATCTGCAGTGACACGATCAAGATTCGAGTCCTTAGTGTCTCTGTAACGCCAAATATTACCTGCACCAACCACAATCGCAATATCGACATTCGCACCAGCACCAAAATCCGCAATGGATTTAGCCACCTTCGCATAGTTGTCAAAATCAAACGAGCCATTGCTCGCGGAAAACATTTCACCAGAAATTTTTAGGAGAACTCTTTTAGTCATAATTTAATTTACGAAAAATAAAAATACTATTGCCGCTGTAATTACACCGAGGACAAGCCCCATAAACAACCAAGAAAATCTGCTTTCAGCAGCTTCCTCAGGAGCATTAGCCAAATCCAACAATAATTCACTAGTAATCTCAACCTCCTCATTCTTGTACTCACTCATAATATAATCAAAATCATGAGTCGCAATAAGCTGCACAAAACGCGGAAACTTCACCGCAACATTCCCATCCGCAGTCATCTTCATCCCATGGCCAACCTCTTCTTCAGAGTTCTTAACGTCTTTTTTTAGCTTCGTAACTTCAAAACCAGCCTCTTCTTTCAGCTCTTCCAAAAGCTTGTCGTTATCTTTAGTTTTAATCTTCGATATTGGAATTACGATCTCTCTGTCAGCCATATCTAACTATTAGGTTAGATAAATTATACGCGGATGTTGAAAAAGCCTCAAGGTGGAGAGGACTAAATTACTCAGCCGTTTCCACAAAAGAGCGAACAGCACTAATTACAGCTGCAGAAGGCACTTCTTCAAAACGCTCACTTCGCATATCAACTAGGCTAAGAAAGAAATCACAATCTGCTCTAAGCTGAGACATTTCAGTAACACTTAATGTAGCAATATCAGCAAATCGCTTAATCAAATCACTTCCGGTTTGCTCGAGCTCATTTGCCCTATGGTCATCCAGACGAGACAAAACCTCATCATCTGTCTCCTCACTCTCAATTAGAGTGATTACACGAGTCAAATCAGCAGAAAAACCACTAACCAACTCATCGACACCCTCCCCGCCCACTAATCTCAAACCTGTAATCAATGCCTTAATATATTCCGGATCAAAAGAATAATCGTCATAAGATTCCGTTTGCCCCTCCAACACTTCAGCGACCCTCATTCGAATCAACACTGCCAAACTAGGACCAACATACTGCCTCAGGATATCCACCTGTTGCTGATCAACATCAGCATCAGGATGCAATTCCAAAAACATCAATACCTGAAGACCACTCATAACGAGCTGCTGCTCTTCGGAACTAAAAACTGACGGTACTGTCTTACCAAACAGCTCTTGAGACAACCTCTGCAAACGCCCTTCTGCGTCAGCAAGATCAGTAATCTCATCCGAACCTTCAATTCTATTTTTATCGTTCATATACCTTATATTAGCAGCTTTACGAGATTTGTCAAGTCAACTAGCAACCCCTAGTCAACTTGACGCCATAAATTTGTAAAGACACTACATCATCCCCATTCCCGGCATTCCTCCTCCTGCAGGCATTCCAGCTGGCTCATCATCACTTGGCTCATCCACTACAGCCGCTTCCATCGTTAGGAAGATTGCAGCTATAGATACCGCATTCTGAAGTGCGGACCGAGTCACCATCTTAGGATCAACAATCCCAGAAGCAATCATATCTACATATTCATCCTTTGCTGCGTCGTAACCTTGCCCCATTTCAGAATTTCTAACCTTATCGATTACAACAGCACCCTCCTTGCCTGAATTTTCAACGATCTGACTTAATGGAGCACTTAACGCGCCCTGTACAATCTTAACTCCTGTTACGAAATCTTGATCACCCTCAATCGAATCCAATACATGAGCTACCTGCATAAGAGCGGTTCCACCACCTGGAACGATTCCCTCTTCAACAGCTGCTCGAGTAGCAGACAAAGCATCTTCTATTCGATGTTTCTTCTCTTGAAGCTCCACTTCAGTCGCAGCACCAACCTTGATAACTCCAACCCCACCGGCGAGCTTCGCTCGCCTCTCCATAAGTTTCTCTTTATCAAAATCTGAATTCGACTTTGCAAACACTGCCTCGATCTCATTAATTCGGGCTTCAACAGCTGCTTTATCACCCTTCCCTTCAACAATAATCGTAGTGTCTTTGGTCGCTACAACCTTTCGAGCCTGACCAAGATCTTCAACCTCAGCATTCTCAAGAGTTAGACCGACTTCATCAGAAATTACTCGTCCACCTGTAAGAGCAGCAATATCTTTAAGCATTTCTTTTCGTCTATCTCCAAATGCTGGAGCTTTTACAGCAAGAACACTGAACGTCCCCCTAAGCTTATTAACTACGAAGGTAGCTAGAGCTTCTCCGTCTACATCCTCAGCAAGAATTACTAATTCTTTCTTACCGCTTTGTGCAAGTTTCTCTAAAAGTGGAAGGATCTCTTGAACAGAAGAAATTTTCTTATCTGTAATTAGAAGATGAGCATCTTCGCTAACAGCTTCCATTCGAGCAGGATCAGTCACCATGTAAGGCGAAATGTATCCATTATCGAACTGCATTCCTTCAACTACTTCTTTCTCAAGCCCCATAGTCTGAGACTCTTCAACCGTAATCACTCCATCGTTACCTACCATATCCATTACCTCAGCAATCAAGCTACCAACAAACTCGTCTTGAGCTGAAATGGTTGCAACCTGTGCAATCTCTTCTTTAGTTGTAACTTGCTTTGAAATCTTACCGAGCTCCTCAACAATAAGGTCTGATGCAAGCAGCATCCCATACTTAAGGACCATCGGATTAGCCCCCGCAGTAACATTTCGAAGACCTTCTGTAATTAGCGCATATGCAAGAACAGTCGCAGTAGTTGTACCATCACCAGCAATATCGTTCGTTTTAGTCGCAACCTCCTTCACAAGCTGAGCACCCATATCTTCGAACTCATCAGCTAACTCAATTTCTTTTGCAATTGTCACTCCGTCGTTTGTGATAGTTGGTGAACCAAATTTCTTACCAAGAACAACGTTACGTCCTTTCGGACCCATTGTAATTCGAACTGCATCAGCAAGCTGCTTTACTCCTGACATGAGTTGCTGCCGAGCGTCATCTGAAAATTTTACTTGTTTAGCCATAGTTTAGTTAATAGTTAATAGTTTATAGTTAAGATAATTTAGCGATAATATCTGCTTCTGAAAGGACAAGAACCTTACCACCATCCACTTCAAGCTCATCTGGTGCGTACTTCTTAAACATTACAATGTCTCCAGCCTTCACATCCATTGGAGCTCTTGATCCGTCATCTTTGATCTTTCCTGGACCAACCGCCACAACCTCACCCTTTTGAGGCTTCTCTTTTGACGCAGTGTCCGGAATAACTATCCCTGATGCTGTAGTCGTTTCTGCCTCAACAGCCTTAACCACTACGTAATCCTGAAGGGGAACTAAATTAGTCATAAAATGTTTGTTAAATTAGCACTCTAAATCTGAGTGTGCTAATTCTAGCAAAGCCCGGTTAGCAGTCAAGAGGATTTAGTGCTAACTACTGCACCCTAGAATCAAAGAATTCAGGAGTAACCTGCACACAGTTAGCGCTAGAAAAAATCTCGCCTGGACCACTATCTATGCTCAAGACGCCATCACTATCATACTGGTCCACAGCAAAATCATTACACATACCGTTGCCAACGCTACTTTTCAGATTAGAACACTCAACCAACTTCCCAGTAGTATACTGACGCTCGTAATAACAAGACCCATCAGTAAGCGCCCGACACATCCAGAAGCTGTCCTCACCCTTATTCAGGGTTTCAGCCTCATCATAGTCCCCACAAACAGATAAGTCCTTATACTCCTCGGGGACCTCAGGATAATCCGCAGAATCAATCATTCGAATGATGTCGTCACCAGTCTCAGCATCCAAAGAATAGGCTGGCTCTTCGACCACTTCAGACGTGGCACACCCCGCAAGGAGTAGGAGACAACCTATAATTAAGATTTTTTTAACCATCAACTATTTACCATCAACTATTTACTATCTACTATCTACTATTCCGCAATTGCTTCAGCACGCTTTTCCCGTACAACATTTACTTTAACCTGCCCTGCAAATCCCATATCAGCTTCGATCTTATGAGCAATGTCTTTAGACATTCTAATCGCACCAAGATCATCCACCTCTTCAGCATTAATTACAACTCTTACTTCAGAACCTGTGTGAATCGCAAACGCCTTCTGCACTCCGCTAAACGACTTAGCGATATTTTCAAGGTCATCCATTCGCTTAATGTAACCTTCAAGATTTTCCTGATCAATTCCGGTTCTATTGTCTGAAATTGTGTTTGCCACATGGACTATCACAGCCTCAAGACTCGCTGGTTCACCTTCACTTTCTTGGACTGCATCACAAATTCGATCCGGCATTCCAAATTTTCGGCAAATATCAGCACCGATCTGAGCATGATGTCCACTTACTTCGTGATCAACAGCCTTACCAATATCGTGCAATAATGCGGCTTTCTTAGTTGTAGCCACATCCGCATGAAGTTCAGCTGCCAATACACCTGCTAATGCCGAAACCTCCATAGAGTGCTTTAATACGTTTTGCCCATGAGTAGTTCTTAATTTAAGCCGACCAAGCAACTTGATAAGCTCAGTAGGCAAGCCTACAACTCCAGCCTCGTATGCTGCCTTTTCACCAAGATCTCTAATCAATTCTCCAACCTCTTCCTTTACCTTGTTCACCACTTCTTCAATTCGGGCTGGATGGATTCGACCATCAGCAATTAATCGCTCAAGCGAAACCTTTGCGATGTAACGTCGAAGCAAATCAAATCCAGAAATAATTACTGTTTCAGGCGTTTCATCGACAATCACGTCAACACCAGTAACTTTTTCGAAGGTACTAATATTTCGACCTTCCCGCCCAATAATACGTCCCTTCATTTCATCAGAAGGAAGCTGCACCAAAGTAGCTGTACTTTCTGAAGCAGTTTCTGCTGCATACTTCTGCATCGCAGTCGCAATGATCATACGAGCCTTATTGTCAGCTTCTTCCTTGGCCTTTGCCTCGATCTGCTTAACGTAATCAACAAACTCATCCTGGTACTGCTCCTCGATCTTTTTGAAAAGCAATTCTTTTGCCTCGTCCTTAGAAAGGGAAGCCACTTTCTCAAGTTCTTCCTCCTGCTTACGGAAAACAGATTCCGCCTTCTGCTTAAACTCTTGGGCATCCGCTACCTTAGAGTCGAGATCGTCTCGCTTCTTTTCAGCAGATTCAATCTTACGTTCAAGCTCTGCCTCCTTATCAAGCAGTCGCTTTTCCGACTTATTAAGCTCGTCTCTCTTTTGACGCTGCTCCTTTTGAAGAGATTCCTGAGAACGGATAGACTTTTCTTGAGCCTCCATGACCATCTTATTGGCCTTCATCTCAGCATCTCGCAATATTTTTTCACTTTCCTGAAGGGCTTGGTCTTTTTTCGCGTTAACCATTACTACCCGGATAATAAATCCCGCAATGATTCCGACGACGCCCCCTATAACCGCTAATACAATGGGTGACATTATAAATTGTTAACTAATTAATCTTTCTCAAGATCTATTAGCTAGCCTATGAAACCTAGAAGTGCTGCACTAGAGCAGCGCCCTTTTTAAGGGGATAATATCCGTTCGTGTATCTGTGTGTATAACTTTATCCATCTCAATCTTTTGAACAGGAACTTATTTATCTTCTTAGGTTTTCTCAACCAGCTAATCACTAATAAACCTTATCTGGATGGAGCATACAACTTACTACTATATACGTCAAAATAATTTAGGAATATTTCACATATTTTTAAAGACTGAGGATTAGGATGCACCCATGAAACGAATAACTCTTTTCGCAATATCATTTGGAGTCATACTCATAAGTAGCGTGGCCAGCCTCCTGCAAACGGCCTTTGCAAGCCCCGCATGGCCAATTCTCATTACTGAAATCGGGGCCTTCGAACCGAGTAATCTAGAGTGGATCGAGATCTATAATAGTGGGGAAGAGCCAATAATCATCGAAGACTTAATACTATTTGAAAACGACACGAACCACATTACGACAGCAATCGGAGATAATATCCTTGGTCCCGCACAATATGGATTAATCGTAAATAAATACGACGATTTCTCGTCAAAGTATGAATTCGAGGGGCAAATATGGGATTCAACATGGTCAAGTTTGAATCAAGACGGGGAATCACTGTCCCTAATACTTAACGAAGCAACTGTCGAAACTATCGATTACCCCGCAATTGAAGAACCTAAGAGTCTTGAGAGAGTATTCAATGGCTTAGAATACACGGATTCATGGAAGCCAAGCCTAGAGCAACACAGCGCTGGCGCAGTAAATCAAACTGAATTAGCAGAACCTATTGAACACATAAATAGTACGACGTGCGATATCGAGCCCGAGACACTCATTGAATAAATTTTCATTGAGAAACCTACCCTCTTTATTTCAGAGATCTCATTCAAAGACTCTCTTCAAGACTGGATTGAAATATATATCGATCCAAAAAAAACTCCTGTCAACTTATCAGACTACTCGATTCGAGTAGACACATCGAGTTCTCCTCTAGGAATAGACGAAATCCTAGAACCTACTCGCCTACTCATCCCAAAAACACTCGTTGGAACAACCGAACAAGTTATTCTCGAGTCGGATGACGAAATACTAGACGCGATATGCTGGATCAACGATTCCCCTACTCAAAGTGAATTACTCGAAATTGCAGAACTAGATATTGAATGCATCGACTCAGATTCAATCGAAAAGGATGCAAGCATCGCAATAATTGACGGAGAAACCATCATTCTCCATCACCCTACTCCTCTCGCACCGAATCAAATAACTAACACTCCGCCGAATGCGGCCATATCTATTCAAACTGGCCTCACATACGGAGATGCTCCCCTCTCAATCAACCTCGAGTCAAATAGCTCAGACCCAGACGATGACAATCTAATTTACCTTTGGGAATTCGGAAACGGCGAAGAAAGCGAAAAAGAGAATCCTCCATCACTTACCTATTCAGAACCAGGCACTTACGAAGTTAAGCTAACCGTAATCGATACTCAAGGTTGGAGCTCAACGGCGACAATGCAAGTCGTAGTAAACCCCAAAGAAGAAATTCCAGCACTAGTCGTGCAACCAACTCCCCCTGAAACAGTAACAATCAACGAGGTAAAGAAGTACAACATCGCAATTTCTGCATTCCTACCTAATCCAGAGGGATCAGATTCTGGCAAAGAGTGGATAGAAATAAAAAACCACGAAGACAACGAAATAACAATCCACAACTACTACCTCGACGACAAAGACGGTGAAAGTCCTCCTTACGAAATAAACAATCTAACTCTCGCCGAAAACGAAACCTACAAACTTGAAGACGAACAAACCGGAATTACCCTGAACAACACATCCGAAGAAGTGAGGATACTAGACCAATCAATGATTCCGATAGAAACAGTCGCATACGCGGATGCCCAAAACGATGAAATATTTGTTAAAACCAACAGCGGAGAATGGAAACGCGAATCCAAAAAAACTGAAACGAAAACAAAAATGGTAGCCTCAAAGACAAAACCAGAAACACAAACAAAAGCTCAATCAGTCTCAATAAACGGCGAAAAAAACTCCGAAATTCGAATTACTGAAGTGTTCCCAAATCCAAAAGGAAAAGACGAAAACAAAGAATGGATCGAAATCTACAACCCCGCTGAAGAAACAAACATCGAGAACTGGAAACTCCAAGTAAATTCGAAAGAACATGAATTCAAATCAACAATTATCAGCTCGAACTCATATATCGAAATACCCCTCCCAATCCCCCTCCCAAATACAAGCGCAAAAATCGCGCTATTCAACTTCAATGGAGACTTAATCGATCAAACACAGTACGAATCAGCCCCAGAAGAAAAGGCATATACAAAAGTATCCGACACATGGATGTGGCTAGAAGCAACACCAGGATCAGAAAACCCAATGCTTGAAATAATCGAAGGCATCATCAGCAACGTTGATGAGGTTAATCAAAAAATCACAGTCAACGGGATCGAGATCTTCTTCACGGATCAAGTATTCGAAGAAAAAGAGACAGTTAAGCTCCAAACACTCAACAGAAAAGGTCATTTAACACTAATAGAGGTGCTCAGATCTGAAAAACCAACTAAAGAAGAAGGATTTCCCTTCGGTACAGTCATCCTAGCCACATTACTGATAGCAGCGATTGGAGCACATCCCGTCGTACGAAAGCATTTACGGAAAGTGATGGCTAATGCATAATAAATACATGTACAACAACCAATTTCAGGAGATCCTAGAGATATTTGCCAACATTCACGAGATTCGAGGTGCAGAGAACGATCACTTTCGAACAAGAGCCTATCGCCAGGCAGCTCTCACGATACAAAACCTGTCTAAAGACATAGGAGACATTTACGATCCAGAAACAGGGAAACTAACAGAAGACATCCCTGGATTTGGCCCAGCAATTACAGCAAAAGCAGTCGAACTGATAACTACAGGTCAAATTCTCGAACTAGAGAAGATCAAAAAAACAATTCCAAAAGGCTTGCTCGAAATGCTAGAAATTAAGAACCTCGGACCAAAAAGAGTCCGTAAATTTTGGGTAGAGTTAGGTGTCGACGATCTAGATAAACTCAAGGCGGCAATAGAAAGCGGCGCCATTGCAGAACTGGATGGAATGGGCGAAAAAAGCGCCCAAAAAATTCTGGACAGCATGAATAAATTCCACGAATACTCAGAGAGAAGAGCGCTCGGACTCATATATGCTGACCTTCGAAGCATCGAACAAGAAATGAAAGAATGTAAACAAGTAACTCAAGTAAGCATTGCCGGGTCAGCACGACGGATGAAAGAAACAGTCGGTGACTTAGACATATTAGCAACAGGAAAAGAAAAAGATCATCCAGCTATAATGGAATACTTTAAGGCGCTCCCATATATCGACAGGCTGGAGGTCGAAGGACCAACAAAAATTACGGCATTCCTTACTTCAGGGATCCAGATCGATCTTAGGGTAGTCAACGATGATGAATTCGGGGCAGCACTCCAATATTTTAGCGGAAGCAAGGCGCACAATATAAAACTAAGAGCTCTCGCAAAAAAAATGGGATATAAAATTAGCGAATACGGAATCTTCTCAACTAAAACTGGTGAAAAAGTTGGAGGAGAAAATGAAAAAGATATCTACGACAAGCTTAAACTACAATTTATCCCAGTCGAAATTCCCCAGGGACACGACGAAATCGAAAAAGCCAAAACAAACGACCTCCCAAAACTCATAGAGATGAAGGACATTAAAGGGGAGCTTCACTGTCACTCTACATATTCAGACGGAAAACACACAATTGAGCAAATGGCCGAAGAAGCAATGCTTCTAGGGTACGAATACATCGCAATTACAGACCACTCCCCTTCACTAAAAATTGCTAACGGCCTAGACAAGAAAGCACTCGCAAAGAAAAAAAAGGAAATCGACAAACTTAATGAGAAACTGCCAATCAGAATCCTATTTGGTACTGAAGTGGACATACTTTCTGACGGAACACTCGATTATGACGATGAAACTCTAGCCGAATTCGATATCGTTATCGCATCAGTACACTCAGGGCTTGAAAAAGATATTACGGAAAGACTCATTAAGGCCATTAACAATAAGCACGTTCACATTATTGGGCACCCCACAACAAGACTCATCGGCAAACGTGAACCTTCCCCAGTAGACATGCCAGAAGTCCTGTATCAGGCCACTCAAACAGGAACAATCCTCGAAATTAATAGTCAGCCACTTCGACTCGACCTACGCGACGCACACATCAGGGAAGGATTAAATGCAGGAGTAAAATTCGCGATTAGTACGGATGCACATAATACGGCCGGACTCCATCTTGCTGAGCTCGGTATCGGGCAGGCACGGCGGGGATGGCTTACTAAAAAGGATGTTATCAATACCTACCCCCTAGACAAACTTTTAAAGCTGCTGAAGTAAAGTACGATAGATAAATAAGGCAATACGGTTCACTTCAAAAACAGCACGCGATCTTTTAGTATGACCTCTTGCTAACATTTATTAAATGATCACGAATTCATCTGAGTTCGAAATCAAAGGAGCTCTTGAAACGATCAAAAAAGCTAAGCGCATCGCGATCATCCCCCATCGGGCACCCGATGGAGACGCAATAGGCGCCGCAGTCGCTGTAAAACTTGCGCTAAAACAGTTGGGCAAAAAGCCTAGGACTATATGCATAGATCCTCCACCGAAATACACCGACTTCTTGCCAGAGACTGACCTCTTTGAAAAAGAGCTTAAACTAGACGAACACGATCTACTAATCTTTGTGGACTGCGGCGCTCACTATATGAGTAAATTCCACGAAAGAATCCCAAATCTATTCGACGGACATATGGACATCATTAACATCGACCATCACGGCTCTAACGACTTTTTTGGAATGATCAACATTGTTGAGCCACAAGCTGCATCAACAACACAAATCCTTTATGAACTATTCAGGAAATGGGGCATAGAATTATCCAAAGAGATATCCACATGCCTGATGACCGGATTATATTTTGACACCGGAAGCTTCAGAAATACCAATACAACACCAGACGTGCTGAAAATTGCAGGAGACCTACTCGCAAAAGGCGCTGACTACAAAACGATAAGCAAGGAAATATTCCAAACGAAATCCAGTAACAAACTAAAACTTTGGGGGAAAGCTCTGTCGAATATAAAGAAAACGGACAAGGCTATCGTTACCTCCGCAATCACGAATGACGACTATAGCCAATGCGAGACTGACTCCAAAGATCTAGAAGGGGTAATCGACTATTTGAATGCGATCCCAGAAAGTAAATTTTGCATGTTATTAAGTGAAGATCAAAAAGGCGGAGTCAAAGCCAGTATGCGAACTCAAAGAGAAGATGTTGACCTTTCAAAGATCGCGGAAGTGTTCGGAGGGGGTGGCCATAAGATGGCTTCGGGCTTTAGGATTGAAGGAAATTTGAAAGAAGAGAAGTATTGGAGTATAAATTAACAGATAATTGTTAACTTAAATCATGCAGAAATATTCAATTTTACTACTTAGACTCGGGCTTGGAAGCACTTTAATAATGGCAGGGCTTCTAAAATTCACTACAGAAGGATGGAGTACTGACCAATTTCTAACAAGTGCGACAAATGGACCCTTCGCAGAATTATTCCAATCACTCGTAGGGGTAGCAGTGGTAACTCCACTTGTTGTGTATGGAGAATTACTCATGGGCGCAGCGCTGATTCTTGGCCTAGCAATGAGATTTACAGGGCTTGTGGTTTCTCTGTATTTCGCACTGCTTTGGTTAGACCTACTGCAACGAACAGTAGTCGATGAACATCTGATATATGTATTCCTAGGACTTCTATTCTACTCAGCCAAGGATCATCTATTCAACCTAGACGACAAATTAGCTTTTCTAAAGAAAAAGCACAAAGTCTTCAAATCTATTATGAGCTAAGCCTCCTTCTTCATTAGAAGAGTCCGCGTTGGGAAAGCCATTTCAATCTCTTCGGCTTCGAAGGCCGCCTTAATCTTCAAATTTACAGCCTGATTAACATCCATATATTCGGTGTAATCAGATGACTCCACGAAATAAACGACTTCGAAGTTTAGAGCCGAATCCCCAAACGTAATGAAATGGGCTCTCTCAAATCGAGCCTTTTCAATCTTGCCAACTTCCTCCTCAATAATCGCAGGGATTTTCTCGATTTTCTCATTGGGAGTATCATAGGTCAGCCCAAAATTGCACAAAACACGCCTTTCAGATAAACGCTTAAAATTACGGATCCGAGCAGATGTTAATTCCTTATTCGAGATAACAATCTCTTCACCATCATAGGCTCGCATTCTAGTCGTTTTGACACCGATTTTTTCAACCGTTCCCTTGGATTCACCAACCTCAATCGAGTCCCCTATCTCAAATGGCTTATCAAAATAAATTGCAAAAGAGCTGAACAAGTCCTCTAGAATGTTCTGAATAGCCAAAGCAATGGCAACACCTCCAATCCCTAATCCAGCAACCAATGAAGTTATATCTACCCCTAAATTCGACAAGATCAGAAGTAAACCAAGTATCCAAATTACAATTTTCACCATAATCTTTACGGCATTGAGAGCAGTAACAGACGATTCATTCTCAGCACTCTTACGTGCAAAATAATCAATAAAGACACTGATAACAGATACTATCTGTATGACGATAGCGAAAACCAATAACACATATATCGTCTGATGGGCCAGTGGATAGGCATTTAATGTTCTAGTCGCCAAGTAGAACGCAATAAACCAGTAAAAATACGGGCGAACGCTATCAACAGCAGTCACGAGAACGTCATCAATAATGTTATCAGTCGAAGCAACCACCTTTTTTAGCTTCCTCAAAGCAACTTTCTTGAAAAGCTCAAGAACAATGAAAATTCCGAGAAATAGAAGAACTGCTTCAATATACTGCAATACCGTATTGCCAGTATAAACGGTCTCCAGTATCGCTACGTCTATATATTTATCTAACATATGTAATAAGATTAATTATCTTGCTCTGCTTTCAAAGTATTAGCATACCATTCCACCTCATCCAACATCTTCGGACTTTCGCCCTTCCCTACCCGTCGCAAGCAACACTAGGGTAAACATAGTTGAAAATATTTAATAATTGGAGCAATCCTAACAGAAAAGATTCTACTTGATCATAGAACGATCGTTCTATATGGTGGACTTATGAAAGATAGACCAGCACAACTTAGGGACTTCTACGGAAAGTATCATAGGCTACCAAG
>PVBE012694413.1_pt1 | contig 17002 bp, 14 predicted proteins | sample 1631181 | NCBI WGS metagenome assembly PVBE01 (sample SAMN08397723, study PRJNA350692) | Marine metagenome, whole genome shotgun sequencing project. | isolation source: water | place: Pacific Ocean | collected 2012-04 | reverse complement strand
GAAGGTGAGCTGCGTGATTCCCACGACGGCATCGAGCATGACGGCGGACATGCACGCGAGCACCGTCTTCGGATTCCGGACACACTCTTCTCCCGTCCACAACAGCACGCGCTCGATCCAATGGGCTCGCCCGATTTCGCGTGGAGCGAGGCGCCTCAGCGGAATCGTGTGGAGTAGGGCCGGTAGCAGCACCATGCAGTAGGTGATCCCCAGTCCGATGCCGAGCGGCGCGATGATTCCCAGCTCCGCGACGGGCAACACCTCTGCTGCGAGAAAGGAGACCAGACCACCCGCCGTCGTGAGTGCCGTCATGACGATGGCCAGTCCAGAGTGGTGCAGGGCGTGGGCGAGGGCCTCTTCGCGCGACTGGCCGGCATCGTAGGCGCGGAAGAAGATCACCAGCAAGTGGACGCTTCCGCCCACACCGACGGCAAGCAGGAAGGAAGGCAGGATCTGCGTCGGAATTCCGAGGCGCATCCCGAACAGCCCCATGGCTCCGAAGGTCGAGACGATCGAGAGCGACACGATCAGCAGTGGCAGGAATACGGCGGATGCGCGGCGAAACAACGCGAACAGGAACGCGCCCACTGCGATCAGCGACAGACCCATGAAGAGCGGCATGTCGTGCATCATTTCGGACGCCAGCCGCGAGCCCATGATCGGCCCACCCGCCAGGTGGATCTCGAGGGCGTCGCTCCGGAAGCGGTCGACCAGGGCTTCGAGCGCCACGGCGGCTTCACTTTCCTGGGCACCGGTCAGAACCAGCAGCTCACCGTCATCGGGCTCGTCGAACCCGCTGAGTGCGTCCCCGAATCCGGGCCTCGCGATGTTGGTTTCGAGCTCGATGATCAAGGTCGTCGTGCGTTGGTCTTCTGAGAAGAGAAAATTCTGGTAGAGCGGGTTCGCGAGAGCTCGTTCGCGAATCGCGAGCAACTCCTCCGCATCGAGGGGCCAGCCTTCGAGCAGGTCCCGCACGATCAGATCGTCTGCCTCGCCGCGGGTCTCGCGCACGTTGAGCAGGCTGGTGACATCGGCCACGTAGGGGACTTCGTCCTCTACCGCACGGTGGAGCTCGTGAAGCGTCGCGATGAACGTGGGTTCGAAGATTTCAGGCGGGCGAAGCGCGATGATGATCAGCTGGTCGTTTCCGAACTGCTCGAGAAAGCTCGAGTACACGACGCGAGCGGGGTCGTCGGGGTGCAGGAACGACTCGGTCGACGTGTCGATCTCGAGCTGTGGAAGCTGGGATCCCAGCGCCAGCGCAAACATCGAGGCGATGATCGGCCAGCGCTGTCGAGCCGAGACGCGTCCCCAGTTTTCGAAGTGACTCTCGATCCACGCGCGCAGAGAAACATCCCACCGCGGCCGGCCGCGGTGTTCCTCAGCTGATTCAATCATCGAATGCCCCCCCCGGGCCGGGCACGCGCCGGGGAATCTCTCCTCGTATCGCGTAGCACAGACCGAACCGTGTCTGATCGGGCATCCAGCCGGACCATCCTGCAACATTTCGCTGCGGGGCGGCCAAGCCAATCTGGATGACCAGCGACTGGCACCGTTCACAGCACTCTTCGAAGTCCGCTGCAGAGCGGGGAACTCGAGTGGAAAGAGATGGGGAAGGGCCGACGCTGCCAAGGCAGCCATGAGCCCCTGGTCTCGCGCGATCCATGGGAGCGGGTCCAAGGTCCTCGAAGTCCGCCATGTCAAGAAGCACTGCCGAGGGAAACGAGACTTTGGCTCCTCACGACCGATCCGGTGCGGGCAGTGTGGCTGCTCTGTGGTCGGTCGGAGGAAGAAGACGCAGCGGAACCTCGACTCCCACTGCGCCGGGGCGAGAATTTGTCCTCAGCGAAACACCCTGCGCGGATCTTGCCAGACGCAACGATGATCTGTGGCCCCACCCTGAAATGCACTTCATAGATTTCCGGGTGCTCGAGCACGGATGAATGGAAGAGCACCGCGCGTGGCGAGTGCAGAACGAGTGCAAGTCTGCAATCGGTCATTGTGGGCTCCGAGAAGGTGCTGGGAAAGATCCCTATCGACCTATCCCCTCGGAACCGGGCGGGCAGAAGTTTAGCTTGCGCAGTTATGCGGCAGCGAGCAGTACGGAACGAAGATGAAAGAGGGGGCCCTCGACATCATCGAGGGCCCCGATCTGATCAGTTCACGTGGTAGATCTTCGAAGGCGTCCCCTCGAGCACCTTCTGGACCACGTCGTCGGACAGCCCCGCGAGCGCATGATCGACGTAGTCCCGCGGAGAAAGGGCCGGCGTCGCCGGTCCGGGCGACATACTGGTCGGGTGGGGATAGTCCGTCTCCCACATGATGTTGTTGGGGAAGCGTTCGAGCGATGCCTTGAGGGAATGCTCCTCGAACCAGAAACAGCCGTAGATCTGGCGCTCGAAATACTCGCTCGGCAGGAGATCGAATTCGGGATTCTCCTTCGACACACCCCCGTTTCGCCATTGCCAATCCATCGCTTCGAGGGCGCTACCGATCCAGCCCACGCCGCTCTCCACCGAGACGAACTTGAGCTTCGGGAAGCGATGGCAGACACCACCGAAGATCACGTCCGCGAGCTGCTTCGAATTGTCCATGAAGATCGTCGAGGAAACGCGAGCGAAATTGGCCTTGGGGCCGCCGCCCGCACTGAACTCCGCCGCCATGTCCTCGAAGGAGCCGCCACCGATGTGAAAGCTGACGGAGAGATCGTGGTCCTGGGCGGCCGCATAGACCCGATCCCAATGCGGGTCGAAGAGCGCCGGCTGGCCCCACACCTTGGGCTGGTTGCAGGCCAGGACGGCCCTGTGGCCCAGCGCTGCACAGCGTTCGATCTCCGCCACCCACGCGTCGGCATCCCAGAAGGGGGCGGCCATCGCGGGCAGCAGGCGATTCGGATCGGCGCTGCACCACTCGGTCAGAAAATCGTTGTAGGCCTGCACACAAGCGAGCATCAGCTCCGGCTCCTTGAGCCCGAGAAAAGCCTGGGATCCGAAGCCGCCCGCATTGGGATAGATCACCTGGGCATGAATGCCGTCCGCGTCCATCAGCTCCAGACGAGCCTTCGCGTCCCAGGACTCTCGGGGGCATTCATCGAAGGTCATGCGGCTCTCGGGAAAATTGCCGTCAAAGCCGGCGGCCGTGACCATCCCGGGCCCCATTCCGGCGTTCTCGCCGCCCATGATCCAGACGTCCCTGCCCTCCACATTTTCGAGGCGGGGAATCGCATCACCCCATTTCGCCGGCAGACGGGAGGTCCAGAGGTCGGGCGGCTCGGTGACATGGGCATCGGTGTCGATTGCACGATATTGATCAAAGAAAGACTTACTCACGGTTTTCCTCCTCGTCGGATCGAATCGATCTCCGACGTGTGATGGATCGAGCCGAGCCGCCGGCCTTGGCGCTCGGTGTGTCGTCGGACTCTTCATTGTCTGTTAGGCGGTTGTGGAGCATTTGGCAGTTCGTTCGAATAGGTTGTGTTCGCACCGAGTCCTGTGTCGGGCCGCCGACATCAGTCCTCGAAGAAGCTCTATTGCTCGGGCGGCAGTCCGGCGTAACAGTTGGATGAAATGACGGGAGAGCGGTCCAAATCGTGTGTCTTGTCCTCGGCCCTGGGCCGATGTGATGGACTGGGGATGGGCTAGGGATCGGGCAGGGTCCTGGCGAGCAGACGCGCCACACCGTCAGCACGCTCGAACACGGGGTAGTCGTCAAAATGCACCCAGCTGAGGGTGATCGCCGTATAGGCGCCGAGCACGATCTCGGTCAGCGCGTCCAACTCCTCTTCGCGCACGTCGCCACGGGCCACGCCGGACTCGAGAAAGCTGCGGAAGATGGTATGCAGACGGCGATCTTTCTCCGCTGGGGACTCCTGGTACCCGAGCGTCACCATCTGCGCGACCAGATCGCGATGTCCGGGTCCAAATTCGCGCGCGTTGCGCGTGAGAATCTCGAAGAGCGAGCGGAACTTTTCGCTCGTTGAGCCCGGCTCCTTGCAAAGGTCTTCGACGCTCTTTGCAAGCGTGTGTTGCGATTCATCGACGATTGCCCGGAGCAGATCGAGCTTGGTCGGAAAGTGGTTGAAGAAGGTGCCGTAGGCGATGTCGGCCGCTTCGCAGATCTCCGCAACCGTGGTGGTCTCGAACCCCGCCTCTCGAAAGCGAGCCAGGGCGGCCTCGAGGATGCGGCTGCGCATTTCCAGGCGTCGTCGTTCGCGTCGCGGGGAAGCGGCCGGATCGGGGGGCTGGGCCTCATTCATCCCAAAAAGATATACTCGAGTTCAAGAATGGATGTCAAGTTCGAAAATCTTCGGACAGGCCCGCTCAAACCCCTCTCCGAATCGATAAGAATTCGTCTTTACAGCAGCTTACGGGATTTCGAGTGCTCGCGATGAGGCGCCTGAGAAAGCACGGCTTCCGGTCGGTTTCCACCCTCCGTCTCCGGAGATCCCGTTCCCCGCCCTTCGTCCTTCACCCGCCGTCCTGCGGCGTCAGGCCGTAGCGCCCGCCGAGGCTGTGCTTCGCGCCCATGCTGCCCGGCCAGTGAGGCGGCGATCTCGCCGATCGATCTCTTCGGGCCGGAACTTCTGTTTCTGGCCGAAGTCCCCAACCGAGGGGACTGTCGAGAGCATCCGCGCAGGAAAGCGCGCGCGGCTGATCGAGCCGTGCCGCTGGCCGACTAGCGGTGTGTTGGAATCGCGTCCTCGATGACGGTTCCGGAAAAGAACTCGGGATTCAGTCGAGTATGGATCCGGACGACTTCTTCGAAGACGAAGGCCCGGTAGGCTTCCTTCGACAGCTGGCCCTGATCCACGAGCCGGTAGCTATTGGGTAGCGGGTCGTCGAGCTGGGGTACGTCCCAATGTCCGATGTCGGATGAGAAGACGGGGCGGAGTCGAACACCCATGGGATTGCCCGGCCCATCGAGCGCGCGATGAACCGCGACGTCGTCGGACTCACATCCGAAATAGAACTGGTCGCCAAAGATGCGCGCCAGATCGTCTTCGCTTCGCAGCCCCGAGTCCTCGAATTCGTCCCGCGCCCAGGGCGATCGGTCGACCTCTCCGACCATCTCGGGCGGCTCCTCGGGAAAGCCATAGCGCGACAGAAGGGCCTGCAGCTCAGCGACATCCAGTCGCGCCGGATCGTAGCGCGCGAGCCCCTTCGGACCGCGCTTCTCGTAGTGTTCCTCCAGTGCGCCCAACATCTCGATCGCCCAGGCCACGCCGCCCTCGAGAAAGAAGAAGGGCAGATCGGGAAAACGCATGGGCACGCCGCCATAGACCAGCGAGCGACACAACTCACTCTGCAGGTAGCCGTGACCCAGCACGTGGTTGTACGAATAGTTGGTCGGCGAACCGCGTCCTCCCGGGAGATAGCGCAGCGCGACCGCGCCGTGCGTCGTCACGGCGAAGCCGAGCTCCTGGAAGGTCTGCCAGGCCGGGTCGTAGTCGTGGGCTGAATCGATTCCGAATCGATCCATGTGGGCCAGGAGCGGGAACTGATCGGGGTAACGGGCGAGTGGCCGCGCCACACCGGGCGGGATCATGGCGACCTTGATGCCGAGCTCGTGCACGAAACGAAGCTCCTCGATGGCCTCCTCGGGCGTGTGCATCGGAATCACCGCGACCGGCGTGAGCACTCGCGAATGTTCGCGGGTGATCTCCTCGATCATCGTGTTCAGCGCTCGAATCGACCCGCGGCGAATTTCTTCATCGGGAATCGTGCACAGAGCGAGCCCCAGCGAGGGGTAGAGGACCATGAAATCGAGACCGATCTCCCCGAGCCGCTCAGCCAGGAGCGTCGGCACCATCACCGTGGCCTGGTAGAGGGCATCCGTCGGCGAGGGCCAGAAGGGCCCGCGCGGCAGTCCCTCCTCCGCCGACCCCGCCCCGGTAAAGAGATCCGGTATCACCCGCTTCAGACCGGCCACCACGTCGGTGCCCGCCACGCGCTCGACGGTGTCGAGGAGCATCGGGACGGACTCGAGCAGATGTCCGTCGGCGTCCACGATGGGATGATCGAGACTGCGACGGATCGCGTCGATCTTGGCTCGCTTCGCCGCGGAATCCCCTGAAATCGTCGACATAGCTCAACCCTCCTGTCGGCCCAAGGGTATCTCGCTCTCGCCGGATCGCCCCCGACAGCCGGGGGGAGGCACAGTCGGGTAGGCCTTTCTCAGCAAAAGCCGCGGCCAACGCTGCGATTCGCGTCGCTCGCGATCGCGTCGTGGCATCCGGCCGTCCCCTGTCGGGCGACCCGGGCGCCGCGGGCGGGCTCTCAATCCAGACCGGCCTGGCGCCGGTCGAAGTAGTCGCGCCAGGCCGAGATCTTGCCGCGCGCAGTGACCTCGAAGATCGCCATGGCGGGCAGCGTGAACCGACTCTCGGCGGTCTGGAAATGGATGATCCGCTCGACGAAGACGTTGTCACCCGAGACGCCGAGATGAAGGATCTCGAACTCGACCTTGACCTCGGGGCCGAAGAACTCTTCGAGCGTGCCTCGGATCTCGTCCTTTCCGGCGAAGCGCCCGACCGGGATCTTCTCGTAGACGGCATCGTCCTCAAAGAAGTCGAGCAGCTCGTCCACGTTCATGCGCGGAAATGCACTGCAGAGATCTCGAACAACGGCCTCGGCATCCATGATTTTCTCCTCTTGCCTTTTCTCGTACTTTTTCCCGATTCGACTGACTCGAGAAGGAAGATGGGGGAAGCCAGCTGCTTTTCGCGGTGCCGCCCGCAGGTCGATCGAGAGCCGCGTTTTCGCGACTGCCGCTTTCGATCATTGTGTCAGATGGTTTCCGAACCGGGCGACCTCGACTCGTAGCGGAACAGTCTACAGCTTTCCCAGCGCTCGCCCTCTTCCACATCCCCTGCCGTTCAAACCTCGGAAGCTTCGTCCTCACAGCGGGCTCGGGCCTTCTGCCAGCCCTCGAGCATCGGCCCCACATGCGACCAGTCGTAGGCATCCCGCTGGTAATTGAACCGACCCCCTCCGGCGTAGTGCAGCTTCGCGTAGTTGTACACCTCGTGAACGGTGCCATCACCGGGATCCCGCATCCGATTGCGAAACTCGCAGACCACCCAGCCGCGCTCGACATCGACGATGTGCCAGGGCGATGGAAAGTGCTTCATCTCGGACATCGGGTAATCCTGCGTCAGCCCATTCATCCACCTCGCGACCGCGTCGCGCCCTCCCAGCACCCCGAAGCTCGGATCCTCGTAGGTGACATCCTCGGTGAAGCACGCGTCGGTCCAGATCTCCCACTTTCCCACTGCCGCCGCCTTCGCGACGTGCTCATTGTACTTGTCGAAGGCTTCTTCGAGCTCTTCGCGCGTCCAGCGCCCCATGCTTGCTCCCGACTAATTGAGCTCGAGCCCATCCATCCCGCCCTTGGCGCGACACTGCTCGAGGATCCTTGCGAACTCTCCTGGCTCACCGAAGAAGAAGCCGTTCTGGCTGCTTTCGGGCCCAGGCTGCCCTTCGTTGTTGTAGTAGCTGGGTGTGCAGCTCTGCTGGAAATCGCCCATGGACATCGCAAGGCGGAGGATCGTGTCGACCCACTCGGCCTCGGCCTCGGCCGAAACCTCGAGCGTCCGGATGCCTTCGTCGAGCGCTCGCTTGATGATGAAGGCGATGTGCTTGCCCGAATCACCGAGCCCGTGCGTGAAGTTCACGGTGAAGCCAGCCTGGACGACGCTCATGATGAAGAAGCAGTTCGGAAAGCCGTGCGACTGCATGCCGTGCAGCGTGCGCACGCCATCGGCCCACTTCTCCGTCAAGCTCTGACCGCCCCGCCCGTAGATCTCGTACCCGGCCCGTCGCGAGTAGTCGGTCCCGACCTCGAAGCCGCTGGCATAGATCAAGCAGTCGAGTGCGTATTCCTGACCATCGACCACGACGCCCTTCTCTGTCACGCGCTCCACACCCTTACCCTTCGTATCCACGAGCGTGACGTTGTCGCGGTTGAAGGTCGGGAGATACTCGTTGTGGAAGCACGGACGCTTGCAGAACTGACGGTAGTAGGGCTTCAGGGCTTCCGCCGTCGCCTTGTCTTCCACGAGGGCGTCCACGCGAGCCCGGATCTGCTCCATCTTCTCGAAGTCCGCCAGCTCCACGACCTTTGCCGGGTCTTCCGGCGATCCGTCGGGGTTGTCCCCCTTCTGGAACTCGGCCAGGAGCTTGCGAATGATCTCGGTCCAGCCATCGCTCACCAGATCCTCTGCCTGGTAGCCACCCGCGGTGAGGATCTGGAAGTTGTCCATTCGATCCTGGTGCCAACCGGGCTTCAGACTCTTCGCCCACTCCGGGTCGGTGGGATCGTTTTCCTTCACATCGATCGACGACGGCGTGCGCTGGAACACGTACAGGTGTTCTGCCGCCTCGCCCAGGTGCGGCACACATTGCACCGCGGTTGCGCCCGTACCGAGGATGCCGACGCGCTTGTCGCGCAACCCCGTCAGGTTGCCATCGGAATCGCCGCCGGTGTAGGCATAGTCCCAACGACTGGCGTGGAAAGCGTGGCCCTCGAACTCCTCGATCCCGGGGATCCCGGGCAGCTTCGGTTGGTTGAGCACCCCGATCCCCATGCACACGAAGTGGGCCTTCATGCGATCACCGCGATTCGTCGAGATGATCCAACGGGCTGCGTCCTCATCCCACCCCAGCTCCGTGACCTTGGTCTGAAAACAGGTATCGCGGTAGAGATCGTACTTTCTCGCGATCCTCTGACAGTGCTCGAGGATCTCGGCCCCGGTGACGTACTTCTGCTTGGGCATGTAGCCGGTTTCTTCGAGCAGCGGCAGATAGATGTAGGACTCGATATCGCAGGCCACACCGGGATAGCGGTTCCAGTACCAGGTGCCGCCGAAGCCACCGGCACTGTCGATGATTCGGATGTCCTCGACGCCTTCATCGCGCAGCTGCGCAGCGACCAGCAGTCCACCGAATCCGCCCCCGATCACCGCCACCTCGACCTCGTCCGTGAGTGGCTCACGGCTGAAGCCGGGCTCGACGTAGGGGTCGTCTAGGTAATGGGCATACGTACCCTTCACCTCGAAGTACTGTTCGTTGGCATCGGCGCGGATGCGCTTGTCCCGCTCCTCGCGGTACTTCGCGCGCAGTCTCTCCGCGTCAAATCCGGGCGCTTGTTTCGACGGAGCGGCCCCGGTCGAATCGTGGTTCTCGGTCTTCATGGTCCCCACCTGCTCGTCGTCGGATGGCTCCAAAATGATACCACGGACGGATCGCCTCGCGCCGCGGTCGACCACATCTCACGGCATCGGCGCGCCAGGACAGACCGGCATCCTTAGGCCCTCGTATCGGAGGGCAGCGTCGAAGACAGTGAGCATTGGCACACCGCGCGAGCCAGTCTCCCCCGAAGCTCACGCCGCTGCGTCTCGTCATGCGTCGTGCCGTCGCACCAGCGCGTCCGGTGGAGAGTCCCGACCGCGGCGTCTCCGGGCCCATCCGATGCCCGCTTGACGATCCGCTGATTGCGAATCTATTCTGGGGGAGCAGGCGGGCCTGGGACGCGAGGTCGCACGACCTGAAAACCCACAAATTTGCCCCTGAGAGCGGTCCGCCCGGGAGGCCCATCGTGAACTCACTGGAAATTCGACCGGTCACACCCATCATGGGTGCCGAGATCGGGGGGATCGACCTCGCGCAGCCGCTCGACGAGGAGACCGTCGATTCCCTCAATCAGGCCCTTCTCGACTATCAGCTGCTCGCGTTCCGCGACCAGGACGTTCCCCTCGACCGCTTGATCGAATTTGCTCGGCACTTTGGCAACGTGTCCCTGCCCCCCGTCGGACAGCCCCATCCCGAGCATCCCGAGGCCATGGTCTTCGACCTCACCGAGCCGCGCGGGGCGGGAGCGGATATCTGGCACATCGACGCGGTGTATACCAAGACTCCGCCCAAGGCCACGATTCTGCAGGCCATCACGCTCCCGGAGTTTGGTGGCGACACCTTCTTCGGCAATATGGTCGCGGCCTACGAAGCGCTCTCGCCACCGCTTCGCGAGATGCTCTCGGAGCTGCGCGCCGTGCACGACGTCACCGAGCCGATGCGTCGCGCCGTGAACAAGAGAATCTACGAGCCGGAAGAGCTCGAAACGATGCGCAAGGAGAACCCACCCGTCGATCATCCGCTGGTGCGCACCCATCCGGAAACCGGTCGCAAGAGCCTCTTCGTGTCGGAGAACACTACGACGAAGATCCTGGGGCTCACGCAGCGCGAGAACGACGTGCTCCTCCCCTTTCTCTTCCATCACGTGACTTCGGAGGAGTTTCAATGTCGCATTCGCTGGGATCCGCACACGATCGCGTTCTGGGACCAGCGCTGCACGGTGCACTATGCCGTGCCCGACTACCACGAACGTCGAGTAATGTACAGGCTCTCGATCGACGGCGATGTGCCGCGCTGATCGCACGGTAGCGAGTCGTCGATCAGCGTCCCCGGCCAACCCCGAGGCCGAGCCACCACTTGAGAATGCGCGAATCGCCAAAGAACAGGCTGCGTTTTCGACACCGCCACTAACGGCATTCAACGCTATTCAACGCTATTCCCCGGTCACGGGGTTCGCGATCCCGGACCGAGAACTGGGTTCCCCGGTCCGGGACCCTCCGCCGACACCGCAGAGGGCGAGTGGGTCTTCGACGAAGCCGCCTCTGGGCGTACTCTGCTTGCCACGATCTGCAGTCCCGCCGACCGCGACGCGCAGCTCAGAGCCTCTCGAGGAAGGTCGCCAGGCATCGGTCGTGCCAGGGCACGCGTGAGCCGCGAGCATGGAAGCCCACATGGCCGCCGCTGCGAGGCAGCAACGACTGCAGGTGATGATTCTTCGACCACGGGTAGCTCGTGTAGGCCTCGGCCGGAATCCAGGGGTCGTCGCGGGCCTGGATGACGAGCGTGGGCAGGCTGATGTCGGCCAGGAAGCGGCGAGCATGATTCCGGGCGTAATAATCCTCCGCGCCGCGATAGCCGTTGCGCGGCGCGACGATCTGCTCGTCGAACTCGAGGATCGTTCGTAGCCCCGGGATCAGCGCGCGCTCGGTCTCGCTGACACCCCCCGTCGCAGCCAGGATCTCTGCCTTCATCTTCGTCAGAATGTGGATGTGATAGAGGCGATTGCGCGGGACCAGAAAACGATGAGAGGCGGCGGACAGATCGATCGGGGCGGAGATCGAGACGGCGCCCCGCAAGCCGGCGTACTCCGCGGTGTACTTGAGGACCAGATTGCCGCCCAGGGAGTAGCCGACGACTACGATCCCGTTGCAGATCATCTCGTCGGGCAGGGCAGCGAGCGCATCGCGCAGGTCGCCGGTCCGTCCCGCATGGTATTGCTCGCGACACAGCGGGCGGCTGGCACCCGCTCCGCGAAGATTCAGCTGGAGGATGGAGTGGCCCAGGGATGTCAGGTGGCGGGTCGAGGTCTGGATGTAGGCGCTGTCCTCGTTGCCCGCGAGACCGTGGACTAGCACGACGAGGGGCGCACCGTCCCGCGGCCGATCGGCCTCGAAGAAACGGGCCGCCAGACGATCTCCGCTGCCGTCGGCGAGCGGCAGCTCGATTCTCCTGCCCCGACGCTCGGAGCCGAGGGCGAGGACGGGGCCGCGCAGCGCGTTGCGCAGGGTCTGGAGGTCCGCACCGAGCCAGGGGGCCCGGGCGATGAAGGCGGGATATCGAGAGGACAGCACGGTCCCGAAGGGTAGCTCCTCGAGGGGCCGGCATTGAGCTGCGAGCTCCGGAGTCGATCGCCGATTCCGGGCCCGACTGGCGGCTCAGACCCTCCTCCGCCCCGCGAACATCCCCATCAGATCGCGAGGCCGACGAGAAGCGCGCTGCCTGGCTCGGGGATGAGCCCGAAGTCGAAGCTCATTTCGGAGTCGCTGCTCGTGGGTAGAAGGCTGCACCCCCAGATCGTGGCGCAAAGCCTCACTCGGAGTCCAGCTGTCAGAGACCATCTACTGAGCGGTGATACGGGAAACTCGGCTCATACTAGCTATTCGCGCGGGGCTGATGCGGTAGGCTAACAGGAACCGGACCAGGAGGATCAGACGATGCGTGTCGGGACCTGCATCTTTGTACAGAATTTCGAGGATTGGGATCGCTTCGAGGCGGAGGAGAGGGGAGAGGCCGCGGCGCCCCGCCCCGAAACATCGGATCGGTCGATCTTCCTGGAGGAGGTCGGCCTGGCGCAGCTGGCCGACGAATCGGGCTTCGACAGCCTCTGGACCATCGAGCACCACTTCACGCCTTACACGATGGTCACCAACCCGCTCCAGCTCCTGACCTACATCGCCGGCGTCACGAACCATGTCGATCTCGGCAGCATGGTCGTGGTCCTGCCGTGGCATAACCCGGTGCGCGTCGCGGAAGACGTGAACATGCTCGACGCCCTGCTCGGTCCCGACCGCGACATCCTGTGCGGCGTCGGACGCGGGCTGGGGCGGCGCGAGTACCAGGGACTCTCGGTCGACCAGAACGAGGCCCGTGGGCGCTTCGACGAAGGCATCCAGATCCTGCAGCAGCTGCTGCGGACCGGGCAATGCAGCTTCGAGGGCGAGTTCTGGAAGGTGAAGGACGTGCGCCTGCGACCGCAGCTCGAGCGCGATCTCTCCGAGCAGCTCTTCTGCGCAGGCGGCACGGCGGAGACCGTGCAGATCATCGCGAAGCACGACGTCAAGCCGCTCTCGATCCCGACGACGTCACTCGATCTCGCGCTCACGGGCGCGCGGACCTACGCGAATCTGCGCAAGCAGGCCGGCCACGGGCCCGCGCACAACAAGCTGGCCCTCTGGACCTACTGCACCGACAACGCCGCCGAGACCGACCGAGCGCTCGACTACATCAAGCGCTACTCGGACTCGGCGCTTCGCCACTACGAGCTGCTCGGAACGCACCTGAAGGACATCAAGGGCTACGAGACCTACGCCGCGACCGCCGAGGTCCTGCGTGCGAACCCGGACGCTTTCGCGCAGGGCTTCCTGCAGGATCACCCGATCGGAACACCCGACCAGATCATCAAGCAGACGCAACTGCTGGCAGAGACCTTTGGCACCTCGGAGATCATGTTCATCTTCAAATACGGCGGAATGCCGATCGGGGAGGCGGAGAAGAGCATGCAGCTCTTCGCCAAAGAGGTGATCCCGGCGCTGCGCGAGCTCGACCCCAGCCCGATCCAGCCGGACTGAACTGAGGCATGGGCGCGTGAAGCCCGGGGCCTGAGACACCAGTGACCCCGGTGCTGCCCTTTGCTTGCACGAGACCCCGGGCGCCAGCCCCAAAATACCCGGGATGCACCCCCCGCGACCGCGGCCACGAGGGCCTCGAGAAGCGCGATCGAGAGCTCTTGCTCGAGTGGCGAACCAATCGGATGCCCGCGCGCACCGAGTTCCCCGCCCCGTTCTCGCCCCAACGCAGAGGATGCTGCCGAAAGCAGCACGTCCCGGCGGGTGGTAGCATGTGTGGCATTCCGCCTCATGCCAACCCGGGAAGAAGCCTCCCGATTGCACAGACCCGCTGCGGCGCCCTAGAAGGAGCCCCCATGAAGATGAACGACATGATCCTCGTGAGCATCGACGACCACGTTTGCGAGCCGCCCGACATGTGGGACCAGCACGTTCCGGCGAAATGGAAGGATCGCGCACCGCGCATGGTGCGGCGCTCGGACGGCTCCGACGTATAGGTCTTCGAGGGAGCGCAGCATCCGGGTGTCGGCCTCAACGCCGTCGCCGGTCGCCCGATGGAAGAGTATGGGATGGAGCCGACCTCGCTCGATCAGATGAGCAAGGGCTGCTACGACCTCGAGGCGCGCATCGACGACATGAACGTGAACGGCGTACTCGGATCGATGTGTTTTGCCTCGGTACCGGGTTTCGTGGGAGAGCTCTTCGGCAGACAGGTCAAGCAGAACGGCGAGAAGGAGCTCGCCATCACCATGCTGCGCGCCTACAACGACTGGCATAGCGACGAGTGGTGCGCGAAGTACCCGGGACGCTTCATCCCCCTCGCTCTCCCGCCTCTCCGGGACCCGCAGCTGATGGCGGAAGAGGTGCGCCGAATGGCGAAGAAGGGTGTCCACGCGATCACCTTCCCCGACACCCCGGGCGGACTCGACTATCCATCCATCCACAGTGACCACTGGGACCCATTCTGGAAGGCTTGCTCGGATGAGGGCACCGTGGTGTGCATCCACATCGGCTCGGGCACCGGAATGAACCTTCAGGACCCGACGGCCTCGGTCGAGGTCATGATCGCGAGCACACCGATCACGCTCTTCAACTGCGCGACCGAGCTCATCTACACCGATGCGCTCCAGAAGTTCCCGGACCTCAAGTTCGCGCTTTCCGAGGGAGGCATCGGCTGGGTACCCTACTTCCCCGAGCGCCTCGACTACACCCACGAGCACCACAACAAGTGGACGCACCACACCTTCCCGAACGGCAAGAAGCCCTCCGACGTCTTCCGCGAGCACATCATCACTTGCTTCATCGACGACAAGGCCGGCCTGGAGCTCCGAGACCAGATCGGGATCGACAACATCACCTGGGAGTGCGACTACCCGCACTCGGACTCGACCTGGCCGACTGCACCCGAAAGGCTGTGGGAGTCCGTCAAGGACCTGCCGGAACAGGACGTCCACGCAATCACGTGGCGCAACACCTGCCGCCACTTTCAGTACGACCCCTTCGCCCAGATCCCGAAAGACAAAGCGACGGTGGGAGCCCTGCGCGCGCAGGCGACCCACGTGGATCTCTCGCTCAAGGCGGGCAGCGGCGGCAAGCCGCCGTCGGACTACGCGAAGGGCTATGTCACGATCGGCGACATCATGAAGCAGATGGCCGACGCCTTCGCCACGCCCTTCGACAACGACGCGAGAGACTAGTCGGCGTAGCTCACCAGTCCTCCCACCTTCTCAGTCGCCGCTCACCGCACGCCGCGACCGAGATCTCGCCTCAGTGCGATTCCGATCCGCTCACCGCGGCCGCTTCTCCGTGGGTCTCGAGAATCTCCACCAGGTAGCCGTCGGGGTCCTTCACGAAGGCCGCAATGACCGGCCACTCCTCGAGCGCCACGGGCTCGGTGACCGATTCCGCACCGGCGTCGATACAGCGTTGGTAGAGACCCTTGCAGTCGTCCGTCTGCAGGTAGAGCTTCCAGAAGCCGTTCCCGTGCTCGATCGGGCCTTCCTGGTTGCGCTGCCACGCGAGCTGGATGCGGTTGCCGTTCTCTCCGCCGAGGATCACCTCGCGAAACTCCTTCTCCTCCACTCGATGCGTGATCGTCAAGCCGAGCGTCTTCTCATAGAAGTCGACGCTCTTCTGGAGATCGGACACGTTGATGCAATACTGGTCGACACTGGTTTTCATGCTGAAGTCTCCTGGAAAGTGCCCTTCGCGGGGCCAATTCGGGCAGCGATCGGCGCGAGCTTCGCGACGTCGAGCCCGTCAAAATCGACGGCGTTCCCACCTATGATCGCCTCGATCGCGTCCTCCGGCATGCCCCGGAAGGAGTCGATCTGCTGCTGCCGTGTGACGGGCCAGCTGCCCTCGGCCTCGCGAACCTCGATTCCCACAGCGAGTAAGTGAAACAAGCAAGGTTTCAGCATACCCAGCCAGGTAGCAGGATGGCAACGCGCCCGAATTCACCAGCGATTTGGCCCGATCCGGGGCGATTTCAAGGCCCTGCGGCCTCGTCCCGCGCCCGGGGCTCTCCCTGTTCGCCGATGAGCCTGATCGCACGCGCAGCGCTCCCTTCTGGGCGGGGCTGAGCACTGGCAGGATCTCTTGGATTGGGGGCGCGTTCGTCTCGGTGCTCAGGCACCAAGAGCCCAGTCATCGGGCGGTGACTGGTCGAAGCCTGCAGCTTCAATCTCTTCGAGCCAGGGGCCTGGAGCAAAGCCGGACGAAGCTGCCGGCGCCAGAGTCGACTTCGGTCCCGGCGGCGGACGCTCGCTCCATCTCTGGGATCCTGGACACCGACCCGGTTTCAACCTCGGGCGGCCGACACGTCCGGGGCAACCTCACCTTGCTCGCCACGCGCCGCGCGCCGGGCACTACACGGTCCCTTCCGCCGGCACAGGGGGCCAATAGCGTAGTGATCACCGACGAAGAGCGAGTCCAATTCCGCGGCCGCGGCGCGGTCGATCATCCAGCGTGCCATGACGCGTGGATCACCCTCGTGAGAGAAGCTCCGGACCGAAGCACCAACTTGCATGCAGAAACGCGACCGCGAATTCCTGCCCCCCCCGATTCGTCACCCTGGGCCTGGACCCGGAAGGTGGCCTTCTCTCGTCGACCCCGGTACCGACAGAAGACTCGAGAATCGCCGCTTCTTGAGGAGTCTACGGATCTTTGCCAGCATCTACGCAGCGCCTCGGGGCGCGACTCACGCTGGAGACCAAGCATGCGCTTCAAAACCAAGAGCCTCGGGCCAGTCGGCGTCGAGGTGACCAACGTCGATATTCGAGACGAACTCCTGGAGGACGATCTCGCAACCCTTCGAGGTCTCGTTCTGGAAGAGGGACTCGTCCTGTTCCGCGAGCAGCCCCTCGGCGGCCGGTCACAGATCGAGCTCGGCCGCCGTTTTGGCGCCCTCGAGAGGCTCTCCCTGGACGGCGAGTCGTTCGACGAAAAGAGCATCGTCCTCGCGAATGTCGACGAGAATGGTCAGAACCTCTCCGAAGACGACCAGAAGATGCGAATGCCTCGATCACCGAGGACTGGCATACGGACAGCTCATTTCGAGAGATCCCGGCCGCGTTTTCCCTGCTCTCCGCCGTGACCGTTCCAGAGCAGGGTGGCGACACCTTCTTCGCGAGCCTTCAGAAAGGCTGGGATGCACTCTCGCCCGACGAGCAGTCCAGACTCTACGGTCTAGCCCCAAAGAGTCATAAGAAACTTGGCGCTAGACATTGAAATGGCCCTGTCGTTGTGGAATGAAAGAGTTGCTGAACAATTCATTTCCCAACACACAAGGCCACTTCAATGAGATTGAGG
>PVBE010911923.1_pt1 | contig 17002 bp, 7 predicted proteins | sample 1631181 | NCBI WGS metagenome assembly PVBE01 (sample SAMN08397723, study PRJNA350692) | Marine metagenome, whole genome shotgun sequencing project. | isolation source: water | place: Pacific Ocean | collected 2012-04 | reverse complement strand
GTCGTCGTGAACGGCCAGTCCAGCTGTGACGCGACCGTGAGCTTCGCCGCGGGCTCGTCCCCCGACGAATTCGCGCCGTCCTGCCTCGGCCTCGACGACGAGCCCGAGTGCGTGTCCGATGAAGAGGGCGTCTGCGACCCCTGCAGCACCGGCGACGATCCCGCCCGCGAAGGCATCTGCCTCGACACGGCCGAGTGTGGTGAAGGCTTCGAGAGCGTCGCTGGCCTCTGCGCCGGTGCCGACAACGTGCAGTGCTGCGTGCCTGCGGGCGACGCCGTCGAGGAGTAGCCTCGACGTTCGGGGGCCGTGGTCTTCCCACGCGCCCCCGGCACCTCTTCTCTCGGGCCGCAGCGTCCTGCCGCGGCCGACCTTCTACTTTCCTACTTCAGTCTTCCGTGAGCGGGTCTTCGGGCCACGCATGCTTCGGATACCGGCCGCGCAGGTCCTTGCGCACGTCCGCGTACGTATTGCGCCAGAACCCGTGAAGGTCGTCGGTGATCTGCGCCGGTCGGCCGTTCGGTGCCAGCAGGTGCAACCGGACCGGCTCGCCCGCGACGCGCGGCGTCTCGTGAAGTCCGAAGAGGTGCTGAATCCGCGCCTCGAGGATCGGCGGGTGGCCTGTGCCGTAGCGCAGCTTGAAGCGACGGCCGCGCGGACCCGCGATGTGCGTGGGTGCAAGCGATCCGAGCCGCGCGCGCGCCTGGTGGTCGAGCAAGCCCTGCAGCAGCGGACGCAGCGCCACCCGGCGGGTCTCGGCGAAGCTCCGCTTTCCTGAACAGACGGCCTCGACCAGTTGGGACGAGGCGGCACCCTCCGGCGCGCCGGGTAACTCCGGGAAGGTCGGCAGGTCCAGCTCCGGGCGGCGCGTCGCAAGCCAGCGCAAGCGGCCGAGGAAGGTCTCGGCCTCCCGGTCCACGGTGAAGGCGCGAAGCGGCGCAGCGCGGGCCGCGTCTGCGAGCGCCGTCGCGGCGGCCACCGGGTCGGGGTCAGCGCGCCGCTCGCCTACGACCAGGTCGAGGTAGCGCCGGACCTCGTTCTGAACCACCGCCTCGCGCCCGCTGTCGAAGCGCGTCTCGACGGTCGTCTCGACCTCGAGCCACTCGGGGTCGAGAGCGCTCGCGATGCGGACCACATGCTCCGAGCGCTCCCCGCGCCGGCCACCCTCGAGGCCCACCGCGAGGATCCACTCCGCCTCGCGCACTGCGCTGCGTCGGTCGAGGACTGCGCCGCCCCCGCCCGCCAGCTTGAACCGCTCGCTGCGCGGCGCGCGCCGCCGGGCCACGCGGTCCGGGAACGCACTGAGCAGCAGCCGAAGCAACGTCGGCTCGTCCGCCTCCCTGCGCGGGCAACGACCGAGCACCGACTCGGCGGCGCGCACGAGCTGGTCACGGGCGCGCCGGGCCTGGTCGAGGGCGCCGCGGTTGACGCCGCGCGGCGGCTGGCCGCGGCGGTCGAGCACATCCAGGCGTAGCAGCAGATCGCTGTCACCGCTCTGGTCGGGCGGCTCGCGGAAGATGTCGCGCTCCGCCGCGAGCGCCGCCACCGCGGCGGCGTCGTGCAGGAAGCCGGCGGCGTGACCCGCCACCACCACGCGACCCAGGCGCGGGTGGAGCGGGAGGGCGAGCAGCGTGCGGCCGAGCGCGGTCACCCCGGCTTCGTCGGTGGCGCCCAGCCGTCGCAGGAGACGGTCGGCGCGCTGGAGCGTGGTGGCCGCAGGTGGCTCGAACCAATCGAAGGTCGCGGGGTCCGCGCCCCAGCCGCGCACCTCCAGGGCCGTCCGCGTCAGGTCGACGCGGCGGACCTCCGGCGTCTCGTAGGCCGGTCGGCCGCGGTGCTCGGACTCGGTCCACAGCCGGTGGCAGCGCCCGGGAGCGAGGCGCCCCGCGCGGCCGGCTCGCTGGTCGGCGGAGGCCTGGCTGACGGGGACGCGCTCGAGGCGTTCGAGGCCGACGGCCGCGTCGTAGCGGGGCTGACGCGCCAGGCCCGAGTCCACCACCGCGGTGATGCCGGCCACGGTGACGGAGGTCTCGGCCACGTTGGTCGCGAGCACGACCTTCGCCCGCGTCTCGCCCGGCGCCGGAGGCGCGAGCGCGGCGTCTTGCGCCTTCGCCGGGAGTCGCCCGTGGAGGCGATGCACCACCACGTCGCCGGCGCCTTCGAGGTGTTCGGCGGTGCGCTCGATCTCACCTGCGCCCGGGAGGAAGGCGAGCACGCCGCGCTCACCGCCGCTCAGCGCACGCCGGATCGCCGCTGCGACGCGCAGCTCGATGCGACGCTCATCGCTGCGGACAGCGTATGACACCTCGACGGGATGGGTTCGCCCCTCGGCGCGGACGACCGGTGCATCCAACCAGGCGGCGACCGGGCCCGGATCGAGCGTGGCCGACATCACGACGAGCTGCAGGTCCGGGCGGACGTCTCGGCGGACCTCGCGCAGCAGCGCCAACGCCAGGTCTGCATGCAGGCTGCGTTCGTGGAATTCGTCGAGCACCACGCAGCCCACGCCCTCGAGGAACGGGTCCGCCTGCAGCCGCCGGACGAGCATCCCCTCGGTCAACAGCTCGATGCGCGTCTTGGCGCTCACGCGCGCCTCGAAGCGGACGCGGTAGCCCACCTCCGCGCCCACCTGGCCGCCGCGCTCGGCCGCGATGCGCCGGGCTGCGGCACGCGCGGCGACGCGACGCGGCTGAAGACACAGCAGCGTCCCCGTCAGGCCCGCGTCGAGCACCGCGGGCGGCACGCGGGTGGTCTTCCCGGCGCCCGGCGGAGCGAGCAACACCACGGCTCCCGTCTCGTCGAGGGCGGACAGCACCTGCGGGAGCACCGCGTCGATGGGCAGCGTCAGCACGCGCGCATCTTCCCTGAAAGTTGTGATGTCTGCGCGGGTGCGGGCAAAGTTGGCCCAATCCGGGGGAGGACTCTACGTGCGCGCGCTCACGACGTTCCTGGTGGTCTGCGCCGTTTTCGGCTGCGACGACGACAAGAAGGCGACGCTGCCGGACGCGAGCGGTGGCGACGCATCGGACATGGACCTCGCTCCAGCTGATGGCGAGGTCGAGACGCCGGACGACGGCGTGGTCGACCCAGACGATGGCGTGGTCGACCCCGACGACGGGGTCGAGGCGGACGATGGCGTCGACCCGGACGACGGTGTCGAACCAGACGGGGAGGTCGATCCGGACGATGGGGTCGAGCCCGACGACGGCACCGATTCCGACATGCAGCTGCCCGATGGGCCGCCCCCCGAGATCCCGGTGGCGCGCGATGTCGATGAGGTGGTGCTCGACGAGGACGACTCGGCGGAGCTCGTGCTCGACGGCCTCGGCGGCGAAGGGGCGTTGACGGTCGCCATCGTCGTCTGGCCGGAGCACGGCACGCTCTCGACCGTCGACGGTGACCTCGACCCCGACGCAGCGGACGCCCTCGCCGCGCCGCTCGCGCTGACCTACACCCCGGACGCGGACTTCTTTGGTCGCGACACGCTCACCTTCGGCGTGGAGGACGAGGCGGAGCAGATCTCCGAGCCGGTCGAGGTGCGTCTTCTGGTCGAGCCGGTCAACGACACGCCGATCGCGCTCGACGACGAAGCGGAGACCGACGAAGACACCCCGGTCGACATCCGGGTGCTCGACAACGACAGCGACCTCGAGGGGGACGTCTCCATTCTGCGGGTCACGCAGCCGGAGAATGGTGAGGTCCGGCCCGGCTTCGAGGGCGATATCAACTACGAGCCCGAGCCCGGCTTCGCGGGCGAGGACGTGTTCACCTACACCGTGCGCGACCGCGATGGCGCTGAGGCCACAGCGACGGTGACGGTCACGGTCAACGCCATCAACGACGCACCCGTCCCGGTGCTCCCGCCCGCCGTGTTCACCGACGAGGATGTGCCGGTCGCGATCGGCCTGTCGGGCGTCGATGAAGAGGACGACGAAGACGCGCTGCGCATCGAGGTGCGCGCGCTCCCGGAGAACGGGGAGCTCAACGTGGCGGGTGGCCCCGCGCCGCTCGACCTCGAGTTCGTGCCGGCCGAGAACTTCAACGGCGGCGACCGGCTCACCTTCGTGGTCATCGACTCCGGCGGCGTCGAGTCCGAGCCGGTGGACGTGTTGATCAACGTCTCGCCCGTCAACGACCCGCCCGTCGCCAACGACGATGCCACCAACACGCCCGAGGAGGTGCGCGCCACCTTGCGCGTCGTCTCGAACGACACCGACGTCGACAACGAACCGGACGACCTCATCGTGGTGCGTGTCAGCGAAGCCGAGAACGGGCTGACCGTGATCGGCCCCAACGACCTCCAGACGGTGACCTACACGCCCGCCGAGGGCTTTGCCGGCGAGGACTCCTTCACCTACACGGTGCGCGACCCCGACGGCGGCGAGGACGAGGCGACGGTGACGATCACGGTGGCCGGCGAGAACGACCCACCGGTCGCGGTCCCGCTCCCGCTCCAGGAGGTGGACGAGGACGGCGCGCTCGACCTGTTGCTGACCGGCGACGACCAGGAGGAGCCCATCGAGAACCTGACGGTTCGCGTCGTCGGGCCGCCCGCGAACGGCCGCTTCGACATGCTCGAGAGCGTGGCGCCGTGGGTGACGACCTACCGTCCGAACGCCGACTACAACGGGGACGACGCGTTCACCTTCGAGGTGGTCGACGGCGCGGGTGAGGTCTCCGAGCCGGTGGAGGTCCGCATCCGGGTGCACCCGATCAACGATCCGCCCATCGCCCGCGACGACTTCGCGCGGACGGACTCGCTCACCCCGGTGAGCATCGACATCCAGGTGAACGACACGGATGTCGACGACCCCATCCTGCGCGTCATCGACGTGTCCGAGCCGGCCTTCGGAGAGGTCGAGGCGCGCGGGGACGGCAGCCTCGAGTACACCCCGCACCACCCGGACTCGGGCGAGGTCCGCTTCACCTACACCCTCGAGGACGGCTCCGGCGAGCAGGCGACCGCGGAGGTCGTCATCGAAGTGACGCTCGCGGACGTCGTGGCGGTGAACAACTTCGTGGCGGACCCTCCGAGCATCACCGAGGGGCGCTCGACGACCCTGACGTGGCAGACCTCCTTCGCCGAGAGCTGCGCCATCGCGCCCGGCATCGGCGAGGTGTTTCCGCAGGGCGAGGTCGAGGTCGCGCCCGAGGACACCACCGAGTACCGCATGACCTGCGCCGGCCCGGGCGGGCCCGTGATCGGCGTGGTGCGGGTGGTCGTCGAGCCGGACGGTGACCGCGACGGCATCGGGACCGAGCGCGAGATCGAGCTCGGCTACAACCCCGGCGACCCCGACACCGACGGCGACGGACTGCTGGACGGGGTCGAGGATGCCAACGCGGACGGCGTGGTCGATCCGGGCGAGACGGGCGTGCTCGACGCGGACACCGACGACGACGGGCTGCTCGATGGATTCGAGGACGCCAACGCCAACGGCGTCGTCGACGACGACGAGACCGATCCGCGCGACCCGGACAGCGACGACGATGGCCTGTGCGACTTCGTGCGCGAGGACAACGACGACGATGGCATCGACCCGGAAGATGATTGCGAGGCGCCGGTCGCGGCGGTGGCCATCGTCGGCTTCGAGGCCTCTCCGCGCATCCCGCTGCGCGGAGAGCCCACCATCCTGCGCTGGCGCACCATCGCGGCCGCGGCATGCGACCTCCAGCCGGGCGTCGGCGAAGTCGAGGTGCCGCAGGGCAGCGTCGAGGTCGTCCCGGACGGCGTGACCGACTACGTGCTCCGCTGCAACGGGCCGGGGCCCGAGGCGGTCGCCGAGCTGCGCGTCGAGCCGGACTCGGACGTGGACGGCGACGGCATCCCGGACCTGCGCGAGGAGGAGCTGGGCTACGACCCGAACTTGCGCGACAGCGATGGGGACGGGCTCGAGGACGGCCTGGAAGATCCGAACCACGACGGGCTGAGCGTTGGCGAGACCTCAGCGACGGACGCGGACTCCGACGACGACCTGTTGCCCGACGGCATCGAGGACGCGAACGCCGACGGGATACGGCAGCTCGACGAGACCGACCCGCTCGACCGCGACACCGACGCGGACGGCATCGCGGACGGGCTCGAGGACGCAGACCTCGATGGCGAGCTCGACGAGGGTGAGTCGAACCCGCTCGACATCGACTCCGATGACGACAGCCTCATAGACGGCATCGAGGACGCCAACCAGAACGGCGAGGTCGATCCTGGTGAGACCGACGCGCGCGACCCCGACAGCGACGACGACGGGCGCTGTGACGCGCTGCGCGTGGACAACGAAGCGGACGGCCTCGACGTCGAGGACGATTGCGTTGGCTCGGAGGACTTCGAGGGCATCTGGTTCGTCGACGCTTCCCACGTCGGGCCGGCGAATGGCTTGTTCTGGGACGCCGCTTTCACCAGCCCGGCGGCGGCTGCGGAGCTGGCGGAGCCCGGCGACCAGATCTGGATCGCGGCCGGTCGCTACCGTCCGGACGCCGACGCTGTACCGGTGCTCCCGCTCACCGAGGGGCTCGAGGTCTACGGCGGCTTCGAGGGCGACGAGCTGTCCCTCGACGCGCGCATCGAGCCGCTGTTGCCGACCGTGCTCGACGGGGATCGGGCGGGCGACGGGCGCGACGCCACGGACGCTCCGCACGTGATCGTCGCGGCGAGCGGTGCCCGCATCGACGGCCTGATCATCACGGGCGGCCACCGCCCCGCGGCGGACGCGAGCGGCGGCGGCGGCGTGCTCGCCCAAGGCGTCGACGACTTTGTCGTCGCCAAGTCGGTGATCCGCGAGAACCAGGCGAACTTCGGCGGCGGTGTCCTGGTGTTGGGTGGGTCCGTCCACTTCGAGGACGTGCTCTTCGAAGGCAACACGGGGACGGGCAGCGGCGGCGGGCTCTTCATCGACGACGCGGCGAACGTGACCCTGGACCGCGTGCGTTTCGACGCCAACCGCTCGGTCGGTACGGGCGGCGGCGCGGCGGTGGAGGGGCTCAGCGTCGTGACCGGCGAGACCGTGCGCTTCGTGGGCAACCAGGCCGCCCAGCCCGGCGGCGGGCTCGCGCTCGAGTCCGAGGCCGAGGTGACGCTCGTCGACGTCAGCTTCGAGGAGAACACGTCCGAGGTCAGCGGCGGTGGCGCGAGCGCCGAAGCGGACGCCGTCTTCGAGGCGGAGCAGGTGGAGTTCGTCGGCAACCGCGCGACGCTGAGCGGCGGCGCGGTGACGAGTGAGGACAACTCGAGCGTCATCCTCTCGGGCGCGCGCTTCATCGACAACGTGGCGAACGACGTGGGCGGCGCGGTCTCCGCGGAGGACGGCGCCGGGGCGTCGCTCATCGACGTGTTGATGGTCGGAAACCGCTCGAGTCGCGGCGGCGCGGCGTTCTGCGCCGAGGGCTCGAGCCTCACGCTCGAGGCGTCGGCGTTGCGCGACAACGAAGCCGTGATCGACGGCGGGGGCGTCTACGCCGAGGAGGAGGCCGACGTCACCTTCGAGCGGGTCCACCTTGTCGGCAACGTCGCGGTGGTCGGCGGCGGCGTCTTCGCTGCCTTCTCCGAGCTCGGCGGGGGCGACGTGGTGCTGTCGAACAACGTCGCGGCCGAGGAAGGCGGCGGACTGGCCCTCGAGGAGGAGGCCGAGGTCACGCTGACGAACATCACCTTCTCCGGGAACCGCAGCGTCTTCGGCGGCGGCGTGCGCGCGCTCGACGGCGTGCTGCTCACGCTGAACAACCCGACGTTCGCCGACAACATCGCAGAGACGGGCGGCGGCCTGCACGTCGACGAAGAGTCGGAGGTGACGGTCCACAACATGGCGGCGTTCGGGAACCAGCCAGAGGCGGTGGCGGTGGCGGATCCGGAGGAGTTCGTGCTCGACCTTTTCGGCGGCTGCGCGGACCAGGAACTCGAGGCGTTCGACGCCGAGGACATGGTCGTGCTCGACGGCGACCCGTTCGTGCGCGCGGTGAGTGGTGAGGCGTTCCTGCTGCAGGAGAATGGACCCTGCATCGACACCGGTGACGCGGAGCTGGTCGAGGACGCGTTCGCGAACCTCGGGATCGACTGGCGCGAACGCACGACCGACCGCGCCGCGCGCGCGTTGGACGCGGGGCCGATCGACGCCGGGCATCACTACGACCCGGAAGGGACCTGGATCTCCGCGCTGGACGCGCCCGACGCGGTGACGATCGTCTACCTGGTCAACGGCGCAGACGGTTGCGTGCTGATCAACGACGGCGAGCATCCCGCCGTCCCGATTGACGCGGGCGCCGGGCTCTTGGTGCACCAGGAGCCCGCGGGCACGGTCTTCACGATGGTCTGCGGCGGCGCGGTCGCCTCGGTCGAGGTGCCCTGAGGGTTCGCGGGTCGTTTTCTGTGACATGTAGCGACCCGGGGGCTCTCGTATATGGTGTGAGTGCCCGGGCATTCCATGGAGGCGTGGTGCGAGGTTGGATCCTCGCGGGAGTAGTCCTGTGCGCGTGCGATGACGTGCGCGTGCGCCACGACGCCGGCCTCTACGAGCGCCCGCCCCTCGGGCAACCGGACGCGCGGCCGATCGAGATTCCGGAGACCGCGCCCGAAGTCCTGATTACGCCCGGCAGCATCGACTGGCTTCAGGATGTCGTCGTCGGCCGCCAATGGTGGCACCGGATCACGGTCGCCAACATCGGTCGCGAGACGCTGCTTCTGCGGGGCCTGGGCATCGACGGCCCCGGCTTCGCCATTCGCATCGACGGCATCTGGCTCGAGGACCAACCCGGCCTCGTCGACGACCCCGACCAGGACGGCGTGCCCGGGCTGGTCCAGGGCGGCTTCTTCGAGGCGAAGATCTACTTCCAGCCCGAGGCGGGCGGCGAGCACGACGCCACGCTCTGGATGCGCACCAACGACCCCCGTGGACCGAGGCACGAGGTGCCGATCTCGGCGCTGGCCCTCGACACGGCGCCGTGCGCGCCGATGGGGCCGGACCCGCTCGACTTTGGCGAGGTGGCGCTCGAGATCGACCGCCGTCGCGACGCGGTCGTGACCAATTGCAGCGAGGGACCGCTGCACATCCTCTCGGTCGAGGCCGACGGGCCCTTCGACGTGAGGGCGGAGGTGACGAACGCCCTGCCGATCCGCATCCGCGCACCCGCCGACATCTTCGACCAGCCCTCGCGCGCGCTCGCCGTGCACTTCGAGCCGGACGAGTTGGGCCCGGCGCGCGGGGCGTTGCACGTGCTGACGGACGACCCGGACATCCCGATGCGGTCCATCGCGCTGGGCGGGACCGGCGTGCCGAACCAGTGCCCGACCGCGATCATCGAGCCGGCCCGGGTCACCCTGGCGCCCGGCCAGGTCTTCACGTTCAGCGGCGAGCGCTCGAGCGATCCCGAGGGCCAGAGCCTCACCCGCGTGTGGGCGCTCGAGACGCCGGCTGGCTCGGGGGCCGCGCTGAGGCGCAGAGCGAACGCGCTGCTCCAGTTCGAGGCGCCCGGTCCGCGCTCGCTGAGGACCTCGTTCGCCCCCGATCTGCTCGGGCGCTACGTCGTGCAGCTCGACGTGCAGGACGAGGCGGGCAATCTGACGAGCGTCTGCCGCAGCCCGGCGCGGGTGCCGGTGCAGGTGGAGCCGCCATCGCAGGGCTTGTCGGTCGAGCTGACGTGGGACATGGAGCGACCTGGCCAGAACTTCACGGGCACCGACCTCGACCTGCACCTGCTACGCGAGGGGGCCGAGTGGTTCTCCCGCGACTCCGATGTCTGGGCAGCGAACCCGAACCCGAGCTTCGACCTCGAAGAAGAGGCGCAGCCGCGGATGGGCGTCACGACGAATGGCGGAGGCCCCGAGACCATCTACTTCGGCGAGCCCGAGGTCGGCGTCACGTATCGTCTGGCGGTGCACTACTTCAGGCAGCACACGCCGGGGACTGACTTCGACCACGGGGCCAGCACGGCGACGGTGCGCATCTACGCGCGCGGCCGGGTGGTGTGGACCTCGCAGCCGCGCCGGATGGAGGGCGTCAACGGCTTCTGGATCCCGGCCGAGTTCACCTGGCCCGGTCCCGACGTGCGTGTCGTCGACCGCTACTTCCCAGTGCGCCCATGAGGGTCGCCCTCGAGCACCAATCAGAAGAGCGGACCGAGCACGAGTCGGGGCACGCTGGCAGGGGCAAGGCGCGAGGAGGAGGCGTGCCGAAGCACGTCGACGACGAGCAACACCGCCCCTGTCTGCGTGGCTCGTCTCGTGCTCGGTCCGCTCTTCTGATTGGTGCTCGAGCCTTCGCCCTCGTCCTCGCCGGTTGCTTCGACTCGACCTCCGATGGCGAGGGCAGCGGCCGCGGGCTCGTCTTCGACGGCAGCGCCTTCTCCGCGGCGCGCATCGCCATCAACCCCGAGCGGTTGAACTTCGGGCGCGTGGCGGTCGGCGGCATCAAGACGTACCAGGTCGGTGTCCGCAACTCGGGGGCCGTGCGCCTGACCATCACCGGGATCGTCCTCGCGTTCGGCGAGGAGAATTACCAGATTCAGATCGCCGGACAGCCGCCCGCAGCGGTGGTCGACGACCCCGACCAGGACGGCGTCCCGGGGCTGGCGCCGGAGCAGGGCTTCCTCGTCGACGTGACGCTGCGCGGCGCGGACGTCACGCGGGCGGTGGGCTCGCTGGTCATCTCGAGCGACGCCTTCAACCGCGCCGAGGCCGAGGTCGTGCTGGTGGGTCGGGTGACCGAGCCGCGCTGCCTCGAGCTGCCGGCGGAGGTGACGTTCGACCCGCTCCGAATCGGGCAGTCGCAGGAGCGGACGTTCCAGATCCGCGCCTGCAACGAGAGCAGCGTGACGATCCAGAGCGTCCAGCTGGAAGGGCAGGGGCCGTTCGATTCGGCGGCGCCGCTGCCGCCGTTCCGGGTGCCGCCCCAGCAGGAGGTCACGATCCGCTTCGAGCCCGCGAGCCCCGGTGACTTCTCGTCCGCGCTGCTGGTGACGAGCGACGACGACCGGGAGACCGACCGGCGGGTCGCGATTCGGGGCCAGGCGGTGGTCAACCTATGCCCGGTCGCGAGCGTCTCCGAGCCGCGCGGGGAGCCGCAGCAGAACGAGTGGTTCCGCCTCGATGGCTCCGGCTCGGTCGACCCCGACGGCGAAGGTGGGCGCCCGCTCGAGTATCACTGGCGCCTGGCCAGCGGTCCGGAGCTCGCCGCCACCGAATTCGCAGAGTCCTCGAATGGTGCGCCGGACGACGTGACGACGCCGTCGGTGATCTTCCGGACCGATCTGCCCGGGAACTACAACTTCCAGTTGCGGGTCACCGACGAGCGGCCGTTGGCCGATGTGGTGGCTGAGTGCCCCGACGCGATTGTCAATCTGCGCGTCCTGGTCGCGCGCAATCCGAAGCCGGAGTTCGAGGTCACCTGGGGCTGGACCACGCCGGGGCAGCCCGACCCGCGGCGCGAGGGGAGCAAGGTCGACCTGCTGCTGCGCCACCCGCTCGCCCGCAGCTGGCAGGACCCCGAATACGTATGCACTTATGGAAGTGACTGCGTGTTGATGTGGGATCCGGAGCAAGGGTCTCCCGTGTTCCGCGACTTCTCCCGTCCCGGCGAGCCGTTGCGGCTGGTCGAGATCATGCGCCCGCGCGAGACCAACGGGACGCCCTACCGCGTCGCGCTCGTCTACGAAGATCGGTTCGACGACGACGAGTTCGACTACGGCCCCACCGTCGCGTTCGTCGAGGTCAAGTCAGGTGGACGGGTCCTCTTCAACAGCACGGCCCTGGAGGGCGGCGGGCTGATGGTCGACGAGGGCACGGTCTGGGAGGTCTTCGACTTCGCCTGGCCACCCGGCCAGGTGCGCGCCGTCAACCGGATGTACCCCGGCCCACCCTAGACCCAACGGCTTTGCGCCTTTCTCCACTCTGCGTCTAGTTTTCGGTGCGCTGATGCCGGGTTACGTGCTGATGCCGGGTTACGTGCTGATGCCGGGTTACGTGCTGATGCCGGGTTACGTGCTGCCGGGTTACGTGCCACCCGAATGGTCGGCGGAATGGTCGGCGCCGGCGACTCAACGTCGAGGTGGGCGCCGTCATCAATTCTGCGCAACAGCCGCCGGCGTTGTCCGAAGGATCTCTTGGAGGCTTTGCCGCCGAGGGGGCCCGTGCCGAGGATGCTGCGCTACCAACCCGACGAGTGGATGGTTCACTTCGTCACCACGCGCTGCTTGCAGAGCCGCTACCTGCTGCGGCCTTCGCCCAAAGTGCGATCGCTCATCGTCGGCGTGCTCGAGCGTGCGGCACAGCGCACAGGCTGCCGTCTTCATGCAGCGGTCGTACTCAGCAACCACCTCCACCTGGTCGTGTCGAGCCGCAGCGCCGCTCACCTCGCCGACTACATGCAGTTCGTCAACGGCAACATCGCCCGCGAGGTCGGCAAGCTCCACAGGTGGCGCGACAAGTTCTGGCAGCGCCGCTACCAATCCGGCCTCTGCCTTGACGACGAGTCTCAGGTAGACCGGCTCGCCTACGCGCTTGTGCAAAGCGTGAAGGAGCGCTTGGTTCGCTCTGCTTCCCACTGGCCTGGCCTGCACACCTTCCGGGCCACCTGCGACGGCGAGAAGCTGCACGGCCACTGGGTGGACCGCAGCGCCATGTACCGCGCCTCACGCCGCGGTGATGCGGTCCGTGAGTCCGACTTCTCGACGCCCTGCACGCTCACATTGCACAAGCTGCCCTGCTGGGCCCACCTCGGCGACGCCACCTACGCCAGCGAGGCGCGCCGGATCTACCACGACCGGCTTGCCGAGCTCGGTGTCGACCAGGACACCCCGGTCGTCGGCGCCAAGGCCGTCCAGCGGCGCGACCCCCACGACGCGCCGCGGGGCTCAGACCACAGCCCGGCGCCGCTCTGCCACGCAGCCGCCAAGGTCACGCGCGACGCATTCCGTGTGCAGTACATCGAGTTCGTGACCGCCTACCGCGAGGCTCTCGCCGCCCTGCGTCACAACCTCGACGAGTTCTCCATCCCCGAGCAAGGGATACCGCCGGGCGGCCTCCGAGCCGCCCCGACATAGGCCGCCGCCGGCGCTCCCCGAACCCGCCTCCGCCCGCGCCACCAGAAGCGCAACGGGCGACCCGCGCCCACGGAGCACGCGACCCGACTCCGAATGGTCTCCTCTGCGTCACGCTCGCCGCCGCACCTCAACTTCGTGGCACTCCCGCATCGAAATCGCCCTACGCGACAGGTGCCTTGCATCCAGGTGCCGCCTCCCCAACTACTCGGGCGGCACCCTTGCTGGCGCAGCTCGACTTCATCGCACGCCTGGCCGCGCTCATCCCACCGCCTAGGACAAATCTGGTTCGCTATCATGGCGTCTTTGCCCCGGCTGCTCGGCTCCATCGCAAGCTCGTCCGCCCAGCACCGCCCCTCGCCGCCTCCGCCCGCGGCCACACGCGGCCCGACCCCCACGCTCCTCTGCGCCGCAGGCTGCTGTGGGCAGAACTTATGCAGCGCACCTTCGGCGCCGACGTCCTCGAGTGCCCCGATTGCGGCGGTCGACGCCGGGTCATCGCCCTCATCGACGACCCCTTCGTCGTCCGTGCCATCCTCACCCACCTCCAACTCCCAACCACCCCACCGCAGCTCGAACCCGCTCGAGGACCACCCGATCCTGAACTCGACTCTGCAGCCTGACCAAACGACGTCATGACCACTGCCCAGCCCAGCCCGCCTCAGCGGGGAGAGGGCTCGTCCGCGTACGAGCCTGGCGTTCTCTCCAAAGGTAGGTTATGGTGCTACTGATGACGACCTATGGGTTGATGTCGCATAATGTGCATTATGTTAAGTTGAAAACCCACAGAAGCCTACACCCGTTGGGCCTTTGTCCTCTCTATGCTCCCCGGTCCCGTTCTAAGCGTCCGCGCAGCGACAACTCCCGAGTTTCTGGGGGGGCTGGCCCCTCGCATCCCCGCGTCGCTCGGGGTCACGATGGGAATGTAAGGTATCGGATAGGTGTCGGCGCTGGGAGCCGGCGCTACCTCTGGGACTGGGTGATCGCTGCCTTAGCCCGCCCCATTTCGGAGCGAGCGGGGCGCCAGCACAGACGAGCCTGGAGACGAGACATGAAGTACTGCATCCCGCTGACCCTGGTAGCCACGCTGCTCCCTATCTGCCTCAGCAGGTAGACGACCCGAAGGCCAGAGGTGGCCTCTTTCGAGTCAACTGAAGGCCTTGATAGATCGCAAAGGCATTGGTTCCAGGTCCGGCATTCGGGCCAACCTAGATTTGGAGTGCGGTATGAGAGGTTACATCGTTGCCGTTCTTTCGCTGCTCATCAGTGGAGGAGCGCTGGCTCTTGACCGAGGTGCGGGACAAGAGGAAGCGATGCGAGAGAGCCCGTCCGAGGCCGCGCGAGAATCCGACCGGCTGAACGGTCGAGCACCAGCGCCCTTGTCGTGTAATAAGGTGCACTGTGCGACGCCGACGTACATGTGGGCCATCAAACCACCTGAGAATGAGTGTGAAACATGTTCATGAAAACCATTGTCGCCCTGATCTTCTGTACCGTCAGCTCTACAGCCCAGGCGCAGAAAATCCTTGTCAATACCAACAGCGGTACGTCCATAGAGTACAATCTGTCCGAAAGAGACCCCAACACGGGTGGACTGCCGGCGTGTAACGAGCTGCTCGGGGACACCGAGTCCGCTCTCGGCGATGCCACCGACGAGGCCGCCGTGCTGCGCGAGGAGCTGGCTGCCACCGTAGAAGCCCTCGCCGCCATCATGGAAGAGTTGGTCGCTGTCTACGAAGAGAACGATGCGCTCAAGGCCCTCGTGGACGAGGGCCTCGTGGACGAGGGCCTCGAGTCCGATGTGGATATTGACGAAGGAGGAGCGGCCGGCTTGGAGGCGGACTCCAATCCAATCTTCTCCTTCGAACTTCAAGACATTACCATTCTGCGCTTCGATCCCCGGTAGAAACTCCTCATCTCGTCGAAAGCTCAGGCTGCAGAACTGGAGCCTGAGTGAATAGAGGAGCCCCCTGGGCCCAGTTGCTTTTCCGGTCGTTTGGCGTTGAGGGAACAGCGACTTGGTCGCCACCCCGGTACTCGGTGGCCTGCACCCAAAGGCCGCCGCGGATGGGGTTCTCGCGGACCACTCGTGTGGTCAAGAAACCCAACTCGAGAATTCGCCTGTAGATCCACTACGTTGACCTCGAATCCGCCTCGAAGTCCCATCTGCACGCCTCACGCGGCCTCCCGGCGGTAGAACTTGAGCAGCCCACCGAGCCGTTCTCGGCACTCGACCGGGCCGGACTGTCGGTGATCGGAGAGAACCGCGGATAGATGGTGAGGTGCGCGATGGCCGTCGACTGGTGAAGTCCGCAGCCGGCGCGGGTCGGTGAACGTCCAGCCCCATCGGGTCGACGGCCGGCCGCAGCCGCGTCATCGTCCCGGTGGGAGCCGGAGGTGAACGTCGCCGGCGACCACGCCATGGAGGCCGCTATCCACCCGCTGTAAGGCCCGACCTAAATTGCGAGCAGTGCTGGCCTCGGCGAAGACGGGATATTCTGAATGGCTCTGATGTGAAAGGTTCGACCTACCCCGATCTCTTGCCAGTATCCGAATATTGCGTGAAAACTGCCAACCGTGGTGACAATACCAAACATTTCACCCTTACCCGCGTCTTTGCCATTTCGTTTGACAGGAAATGCGCCAATCCAAGCCCGCAAAGGGTTAAACCCACCAATGACGTTGCCCGGGTTTACGGCGGCGAAAGCGTTCCATGCGTCTTTTGCTGCAGTATTCTTCAGCGCATTACTGTCGGTGCTGCCCACGTGCCCAACGAAGATTTGGCCGCGGATTCGATGTCGGGTTATCCAGCATCCGCTCATTGGCCCCGTGATCACATCGCGAACTAGAGGCACCTGACTCACGTCGCCAGGCTGCCAGCCCAACCACTGAAAATTTCGGCGCTGTTTGACCCCCAGTTCCGATGACCACAGAACTCGTTTTGGTAAATACGCCCGTCGACTGCTCGATGGTCATATTTATGGGGGGTTGGGTAACAAAAGTGCCGTTTCCAAGGGTGGGTGCTACGTGAGGTAGCTGAATGCCCAAGTAACGGCCTGCTATTAGCTTTTGTTGAATCATCGTCTGCCTTCACGCACGCTCAGTTATCGCCCAAGGTCTGCATGTCTCAAGGTGCGGATAGGGATTTCAAGGCCCTTGGTTATGTAGGTCTATGTCGTTGTTGTACTTGACATAATGCGCATTGTGGGACGTTGCCCTACATGTGAGTTGAAGGCGCACGCCGGACGAGAGACGCCGGCGATTGCGGGTGGCCGGCTTGCTTTCTTGATCGCCGTCGCGGCCCTGGCTTTGACGGTCGGGGGCTGTGACGAAACGACCCCTGGAGCGACGGGCGAGAACAATGGGAGCGACGGCGGAGGGTCGCGTTCCGACTCAGCCGCCGACCCCGCGGTCGACGGCCTCGCCATCTTGGGCCCCCTCGACGGGCTGGTCTTGAGCGTCTGGGGAATGGCCGACGACGACCTATTCTTCGTCGGTGGGCGACGCGGCGAGGGCGGGCGGCTTCTGGCCCACTTCGACGGTCAGCGCATCACCCGAGAAGACGCGCCGGGCGGGGCCACCCTATGGTGGGCCTGGGGCGCCGACTCGGCACGGGTGTGGGCCTGCGGGGACCACGGAAAGATTCTGAGGCGGCGAGAACACCGTTGGGTCGAAGAGCCCACCGGCTTAGGCCGGAACTCCACCCTATGGGGTATGTGGGGGTCGAGCGCCGCCGACCTGTGGGCGGTTGGAGGCTCCATCGTCGCTGGTCCCAACCATGGATTGGTCATGCGGTCTACGGGCGATGGGCAATGGACCCGGGTCGACGATCCGGTGCTGCCCCAATTCGAAAACCTGTTCAAGGTCTGGGGCAGCGGCCCTGACGACGTGCACCTAGTGGGCGAAGCCGGCGTGGCTATCCACTGGAATGGTGAGGGATTTCGACGGGTGGATCACGACGACCCACACCTTCTGTTTACGG
>PVBE011295038.1_pt1 | contig 17006 bp, 16 predicted proteins | sample 1631181 | NCBI WGS metagenome assembly PVBE01 (sample SAMN08397723, study PRJNA350692) | Marine metagenome, whole genome shotgun sequencing project. | isolation source: water | place: Pacific Ocean | collected 2012-04 | reverse complement strand
TGCCAATTTCGACACCTATTTTACCGGGGGCTTGGAGCATGAGGACTGAGCCAACAATGAAGTACAACACGTTTGCTGTCATGTTCCCAATGAGAATAGTAATGAGAACATTCCGTCTGTTTTTTGCAATGTAAAGCACCGAGTTCGCAGTTAGGGTTTTCCGTTTTCGAAGTTCAATAAGTTGCGCATGCCCAAGACGGAAAAAAGCGGTTTCGCTGCAACTAAAAAAAGCACTAAGAATGAGCAATGGCAACAAGGTGACGAGCAACGCAACGTCAAGGCTGGTCCAACCTGCTTGTTCGACTTGCTCAATCATAGATTGCTGGCCATACTTCGTACGGCATCCTCAACTCTTGCCATAAACTCGGAGGAACTTTCATCTTTTTGAAAGTGTAGCGGTTTTCCGTATGTTATCTGGATTGTTCCCGCATGAGGAATGTACGTTGCTTCTGGGAGTACTTCCATGCCACCCTGAACGCAAACAGGAATGACTGGTCTTCCAGATTTTTTCGCAATCACCGCTAGCCCACCTTTAAATGGAGCGATATTACCGTTTCTACTTCTTGTTCCCTCAGGATAAATAACAATCGACCACCCTTGAAATAGCAAGTCCTGCATAGTTCGTATAGAGCGCAGTGGTGATTTGATTCGTTCAATGCCAAATGCATGCCAAAGTGCGGCAACCATAAATTGAATCAATCGTTTTTTTCTTGAAGTTCCGTCTCGATCAGCGAAGTGGTCAAACGCAGCAGCAACCGCAGTTTTCTTTCGGAATTTTTTTGGAAGAGTGTGCATGATGACATGTGTGTCAACGTGGCTTTGGTGATTCGCTGCAAAAATTACCGGCGCTTCTGCACTTGCGAGTGGTTCTCTGCCCGAAATATTCCATTTGACTCGACGTAGAATTTTTACAATGTATAAAGAAGACAATAAACAAACTCGGCAACATCGTAATAAAGGGGAACGAAATTGCTTTAGGATTGCATCGGCATCGGGAGGCTGTTTATCCATCTGTAGGTGGGATATCATTCGCGTGGGCCAAAACTTTCTCAAATGCGCATGCGTATTGATCGAGTAAGGTTGTATCGGCAGAAGGGAATGAGGGAAGTTTTAATAACGAACCATTGCCAACAGTCGTGTTGGGCAGGTCGGTTGGATCGTATAGGTGTATGGGGGACTCTTCTGTTGCTGGGAGTCGTGCTATTTTTGACCAAACTTTGTGCGTAAATACTGGTTGTTGATGCAGGAGTGGGTACCGAGGGGCAGCAACAAGCGCTCCTTCAGCTTGCAGCGCTTTCGCCAAACCGTTAATTGGTAGACCAGTTTTGGTTTCGTCATATCGGACGAGAAATTCAAAGTAAACACGGTGCACATCTTCAGTCGAGAGAAATGTTTCAAAACCTAATGCTTCAAGTTTTCTTGACAGATACTCACAGTTCTTATTTCTTCGCTCGTTGCGTTCGTTCATGCTTTTAAGTTGCGAATGCGCTAAAGCAGCGGCCATTGGTGCCATACGAAATTTAAAACCAAAGCCAGTTGCCGCAAAATATTTATTTTGGGATTCAAGGTTGAGTAAACGTTCATAATGTCCAAGTCGAATTGCTGATTCAAACATTTCTTGTTCGTCGCAAAGCAAGATGCCGCCTTCACCAGAAGGGCAAAGTTTGTTGCCCTGCATACTAAATATACTGACATCTCCAAATGATCCAATTGGACGACCTTTGTATGTGGCACCATGAGCGTGTGAGGCATCTTCTAGAATTTTTAAGTTGTGTTTGTTTGCTATAGCAACAATCTCATCCATCTTGGACGGCATACCGAACAGGTGCACGACAACAATGGCTTTTGTTTTTTCGGTAATCTTCCGTTCAACATCATTTGGGTCAAGACCAAGGCAGTCGGGTTCTAGTTCTGCAAATACAGGGACTCCTCCGCAGTGCAGGACTGGCATGACGCTCGACCACCATGTTGCGGATGGGACGATTACTTCATCAAACGGTTGAATACCGATGGCGTGCAATCCAGCAAGAATTGCAGATGTACCGTTGTTATGCGTGAGCGCGAAGTTCCTACCAGTTAATTTTTTATAGTCTTCCTCAAGTTCACCAACGATTGGATGCAGCGAAAGATTTCCGCTCCGAAGGACTTCAAGTACTGCTTGTTCGTCTTGCTCGGTGATGATTGGCCACCGGTTTGCCTCAACTTGATCAAGAGTAATGGAAGCTTCGCCGCCGAGTATTGCAGGAAGTTGGGTTGCCATGGTCATCTTATTTTCCAGTGTCCGGTATTTCGCCTGCAATGGAAGAACGCATATCGGTATCTGAGATAACGTTTTTCATGTTGTAGTAATCCATGACGCCGAAGTTGCCATTGCGGAAGGCTTCTGCCATTGCTTTGGGCACCTCTGATTCTGCAAGGACAACGAGTGCTTGGTTCTTTTGTTCTTCGGCGCGGTACTCTGCTTCTTGCGCGATAGCCATTGCGCGGCGTTTTTCCGCTTCGGCTTGGAAGCGAGCTTTGTCTGCTTCCGCTTGATGTGCTTGCAACGTTGCACCGATGTTTTCGCCAACGTCAACATCAGCAATATCAATGGAAAGGATTTCAAACGCAGTACCTGCATCAAGTCCCTTTGCAAGTACTGTTTTCGAAATGTTGTCTGGGTTTTCAAGAACCTTCAGGTGTGTCTCCGCTGAACCAATAGTGGAAATAATACCTTCACCAACTCGAGCAATAATTGTTTCTTCGGTAGCGCCGCCAACAAGTCGCGCAATATTGGTCCGAACAGTTACACGAGCACGAGCGCGAAGTTGAATACCATCACCCGCAACACCATCGATTGTACTTTTTCCGCTTGTTGCGCTTGGGCAGTCAATTACTTTTGGGTCAACACTGGTGTGCACAGCGTCCATGATGTCACGGCCAGCAAGGTCGATTGCAGTTGCGTTTTCCCACTCAAGATCAATACGAGCTTTATCAGCCGCGATCATTGCTCGCACAACGTTTGTGATACGTCCGCCAGCAAGGTAGTGCGCTTCAAGTTGATCGGTGGATATTTCAAGCCCAGCTTTTTTCGCACTGATTCTATTAATAACAACTGATTTTGCATTAACTTTACGAAAGCGCATCATTACAAGGTCGATAAAACCAACCTTTGCTCCACTGACCCACGCCTGTAAATAGAGTCCTATATATTGAAACGCGAATGCGACAATAATAAGTAGAAAAATGCCGCCTATAATGACGCCCCCAAGTAACCATGGTGAAATTGCTGCAATAAATAAGTTCATACGAACCTCCTCTTCAAAAACATATTGTATCAGTCATTTAATTTTCTGACTTTTATTTGGTTGTCGTAGACTGAAACTACTTCAATAGCAGCGTTTGCTTCAATACTGCCTGTTTCAGCCATTGCATCGATGCGTTGTCCATCAATTCTGACGACACCTATTGGTCGAAGCACCGTAACAGATACGCCCTGTTGTCCAACAAGCAACTCTAGTTCTGCTTGACGCCCTTCAATCCGTGCCTTGGATCGTTGCATTGCTTCTTCGTTGTCCTCCTCGACGACACCCCCGAGAACCATGCGCTTTGCAAGCGGAGATGCTGCCCAAATTTTGAATGCTATCCAAACGAGGACAGGTCCAAAAACAATGTAGATACCAGTTGCGATAAGCCCAGTATTTACATCGTGTATAAAAAATGCAATGAGTGAGGCAATGACAGCAAGGGCTCCGACAAGAGCAAGCAACCCACCTGAGGGAACGAAAATTTCAATAAAGAAAAGCACGAGAGCTATACCAATAAAGATAAACGCCCAAATGATTGGGGAAGAGTTTGCAGTTGTGGCTGTTTGTGCGAGGAGTTCTAGCATGTTGTTTCTTCAACTTCAATAGTGAGGCCAACTTGTATGATACGTACAGTTGCACCTTCTGTTATCCATTGCCCCGAAGTTGTTGCGTCGAATATTTCCTCTCCAATTTGAATACGTCCGCTAGGCCGCAAATCGGTGATGGCGATTCCGATTGAATGGACTGCAGGCTTTCCTTGGTGCGTGGTAATGGGGGCTGCGATTTCGTCTTCAAGCACAATGCGCCGCATTGCGACGGTGTCACCTAAACGTTTTGCAATAATCCAAGCCCCAATGATGGCAAGAATAGATCCGCCAACGACAGCGCCTAAACCGGTGAAGAGCTGCACCTGACCATGCGGGGATTGTAATGAACCGGAAATAAAACTGCCAACCATGCCGGCAAATAAAAACCCAACACCCAAAAAACCAGTAAAGCCGGTTCCGGGAATGACGAATATTTCAACAGCTATGAGTGTAATTCCAGCAAAGACAAGAACAATATCCCACCACTGCGCAAGCCCCGCAAGATAAGGCGCTCCAATAAGGATTGCCATCGAAACAACTGCGCCTGCGCTAAAAATTCCTGTGGAGCCAGTGACGAATTCAACAAATACGCAAATTAAAAAGACTGCTATGAGTGCAAGTCGAACGGGCCAACTTATCAGAATACGAACAAGACCCTCAGCCCAATTTGTGTTGTAGCGAGTTACAGTTGTTGCGCCGAACCATTGATGTAACTCCTTGTCGCTTGCGATGATATCGGTAACGAGTCCGTACTGTTTTGCTTCGGCTGGCTTGAGGGTGAGCAAGCGGTCGCTTGGGACTATTTGTTTTACAAGTTCCCAATTTCGTGCATTGTTCTTGGTTATTCTCCTTCTACTCGAAGGAAGTTGTTGCGTAAATGTTGGGTCCCAAGTTGATTCTTCGTTTCTGAAGTTGCTCGAAATTTCCGAGAATGAATCAAAGAAGGGTGAAAGGGCAGGTGGTTCCGTTGCACTTGCGGAGATGGGCGAAAAATGTTGTGGTGGCGGCGTGCCAAATATGGCTTCGTATTCATTTGCGTTTACGCAGACGGTTTCGTTTGTGTTGCTATTTTGAAGAAGCCAGAGTTCGATTCCAACACTTACGAACGATTCAACAAGGTGTTCATCGTAATGGTTACGTCTTGCCGAGTCGATGACTTCTGCGAGAACGGGAGATTCGATTTTTGCTCGTTCGGTTGCAGGGATGGCAACACCCGTTGCATTAATGGGAGCTGCGTCTCCAAAGGTGCTACCAGGCGCGACAATGATTTCTCGGCATGCGAGGGCGATAATGGTTCCAGCCGAGAAGGCGTGTGGATGAATCCAAGCAACGGTGTTGTTTGGTGCGTTATTTTTAATTTCGTAACAAATTTCAAGCGTTGACATCAGGTCACCGCCGGGCGTATTCAAGTCTATAACGACAGCATCTGCATTTTTTGCTTCGGCGAGACGCCGTTTAAATGATTTGGCGGTGACTGTATCAACAGCTCCTTCAATCGTTATCACAGCAACATCGGTTGCTTGCCTGTAACTTGGGACAGGCGTTGTCTGCGAAATTGCAATGGCTGCGAATGTTGCGAGCATAGACGTATTGTAGGTAAACAACTTGATGACAGCTCTTAGACTAGAAAAAGGGGAGAGGTCCAAAACAATCGAGAATACTAGTTTTCGATAGCAAGCAAGAAAGATTACTTTTTTGTGGATTGTCCCATGAAAAAACCGGCTGCAGCGAGCGCTACAGCCGGTTGTAGATACAAGTGATTGTGGTCAAAAAGGATTAATCGTGTAAGAATTCTTCGCAACCACCAGCTTTGTTGTCGTCATTGACTTCGTCAACTTTGACGTGCGTCAATACAATGTCTGCGCCCTGGCCTAATTCGTTTCCGTACGAGGTATCTTCTTCTTGCTCATCTTCCTCATAAAAGATGTTGTCGGAACGAGATTCCCCAATAATGTCCAGATATGTGGAACTCATTGGATACATGGTTTCAAGCGTTTCAATGTGTCCATCACCAAAAGAAACAACACCCTTCCAGTCCTTATCCACACCGTGCATGAGGTAGCTGAGTGAGTGCGGCGTTGTTTCGTAATCTCCTTCTTCTGGACCACGGGTTCCGATTATTGCAAACCCAGTTGGATTATGAGAACTCACGCCCCAGTTTTGGTCTTTTCGTTTGCCTGTGATTGGAATTATGCCATAACTGTTGTTGCAATTATTTTCTAAATCGTTTTCAAAAGCAGTGTCCCAGAATGTCCACCCATCACCCGCATCATATGAATCGTAGTTGTAGTTCATAATAATAGATACGTATGGGCTCTGCTCGGTTGGCGCGATAACTGCATCGGGAGTGAACAGGTTTTCCATAATACACATTGAAAGCATTGATGCGTGATCGTTAGCGAGCAAATCTTCGGGACCACGGCCTTTAACAAAATCACCGATTGCGGGATCTTCAAGCCTTCTTTGAAGTCCAGGAATTGGGTATTTGCCATTATGCGAGGGCGACCACATTGCAAATCCACCGTAGATGGATTTGACTTGGGATTGGTCTTTTGTAAGCATGGCTTCTGCCTTTGCACGACCTAGGGCTGGCATGAGAATGCTCAGAAGGAGTGCAATAATTGACATTACAACGAGTAGTTCGATAAGCGTGAAGCCAGTTTTTTGTTGTTTTATATATTTCATAAAAATAAGTCCATTTAAATACTATGTTTGTGAATACACCAGAAGTGATTACGGGGCGTCGTCCCCATCCCAGCGACATTCGGAATCGGTTTCTGTTGACTTCACGCTGAGTACCATCCAAGTATCGCCGGATGGCCCACCTTGGTGCACTTGATCTGCTGGGTCCGCGTTAGGATAATCCCAGAACTCCGCATCGAACGCATTGTCAAGAATAGAGGTCAAGTCATCCTTGGGTTGATACATCAACTCATCAAACCACATGGTGTGGGCGTAATGTGTCGAGCCATCAGCACTTGAGAAGATTCCTTCCCATTGATTTGTAGGACCATACAATAGTAATGTGTGGGATTCGTTGTAATCGGCAACATCCCCAGTGCCACCACCACCGGTGTTAGTCGCGTTACCGTCTTCACCCATTTTTGGACCTCGGCTTGAGAGAATGATCGTATGGTTGTCACCATTTGTCCATCTGTTGTCTGCTCGTTCACCACAGAGTGCAAGGTTTGCATACGAAGTATGGCAAACATCACTAACACCATTGCCAGAGGAGTCGTCGCCCGCAATACCCTCGCCTGAGATATCCGCTGAGAAAAGTGGATCCCAGTATTGGTCTAGACCTGGGTTAACGGCTTCGTAATCGTAGGGTATTTCTTCAGGATTTGCGCCCGAGTCACCTTTGGCTGCAACCATTGGATTGTTTTCGTTGGCACTTATCAGAATGGTTGGTTCGTAAAAACGTTGGCCAATCATTGCAGCGTGGAGCCAACCACTAATATTAGCGGTGTAATCTTCTGGTCCTTTACCTTGGATTTGCAAGTTGTTTCCTTCAGGACCATGGTAACTACCACCGAAAGCATTTCCCTGCATATTCATACCTCCGCGGTCGATAATACCCGGCTTCGGGAAGTTTTCGTTGGAGTCTGATTCAGCATAGATTGCGTAGGTGTTTGTCACACCTTTGAGTTGTCCTTGATCTTTTCGGACACGTGCGTTACCAAGTGCCTTTGCAAGTGCCGGTAACAGTAGACCCATCAAGAGCGCAATAATTGCGATTACGACGAGTAGTTCGATGAGGGTAAAACCTCGTTTGTTGCGTTTCATAATTGAGTAATCTCCATTCATAAAAAACATGTATGAGAAAGTTTGTGATGACTGTTTTTTAGCGCAAAAAAGTTATGTTTGTGTGACACTTTCCCTGACACGAATGCCATCACGAACCAAACTTTATATTGCACCGACAAACAGCCGGTGTAAACCTGACGGGCGTTTGCAGTCTCATTACTACATCAGCCCGTGGCAGCCATCATTTTTATAGTTGTAAAAACTCTGACCACCGCACATGCCAACCACACCAACAAGGTGTTTCGGCGTCGAAATGTCGACCAGTGCGGCGGATAATGCGCCCCGCTAGGGGCAATAAGAGCGGTCAACTGAATCGCGATAATAAAGTTGCCGCGCCGGTCTAATCCCACAGAATACTTCCATATACATCTTTGTAGGATTGTTAGATGCAGTCAAGTCAAAAAAAAAAGTAAAAAGTAAAGAAAGTTCGGTACGTCCTATAATAACAGCGTTATCACCGAACCTCAAAAACAGCTTCTACCTCAACAGTGGCTCCTAGTGGAAGCCCGATCGATCCCATGGCAACTCGCGAATGCCTTCCCGCGTCTCCAAAAATAGAAACCATGAGGTCGCTCACTCCATTTGCAATAGTTGAGTGCTCCTCGAAACCAACATCCGAAGCTATGAATACGCGTAATTGAGAAACTCCTACTATTTCTTCAAGCGAGCCAAGAAGCGCAGAGGCAGCGGCAATTGCATTGAGCCCGCATATCGTTGCTGCTTCCGTTGCTGCTTCAATGCTTTGTGCGCTTGGAACAGATCCTTTAAACATTAGATTCCCATTTTTCATGGGAATCTGACCACTTGTTCTCATTTCATTCCCCACACGGACAGCGGGCAAATAATTGGCAACTGGTTTAGGCACTTCTGGAATTACCAGACCGAGTTCATCGATTCGTTGTTGTATTGTCATTGCAACATCATACTTGGGGTCAGACCCCATGTGGCCTGACCCCATGTGGCCTGACCCCTCGGGTATGATTACGACTATGGAACTTTATATAGATACTGCAAATATTGATGAAATTAAAGAGGCAGCCGAGCTCGGTGTTCTTGATGGCGTGACCACGAATCCAAGTTTGATTGCCAAAGAGGGGGTGGACTTTCACAGTCGGATGTCTGAGATTTGCGAAGTTGTTCCAGGTCCAGTAAGTGGAGAGGTTGTTTCATTGGAACATTCTGGCATGATTGAAGAAGCGAACCAACTTCTTGAAATCGCTGATAACATTGTTATTAAATTACCTTGCACGGTGGATGGTCTTAAGGCATGTAAAACACTTTCCGACCGAGGTGTTCGGGTCAACATGACACTATGCTTTCAACCACTGCAGGCGATGATGGTTGCTAAAGCGGGCGCATTTTTAGTGAGTCCATTCCTTGGACGTATCGATGATATTGGTGGTGATGGAATGGAGTTGATCCAACAGATTCGCACAATTTACGACAACTATGGGTACACAACAAAAATACTTTCAGCCTCCATTCGTCATCCGTTGCACCTTGTGCAATGCGCGCTTGTTGGTTCTGATGTTGCAACAGTTCCTTTTAAAGTTATTAAACAAATGATGGACCACCCATTGACGGACAAGGGGCTTGAAAGTTTTCTTGCGGACTGGAATGCAAGAAAACAAGCAGAGTGTTGTTCGTAATAATATTAAAGAAGTACGAGAAACAGCAAAATAAAATTGATAATAGCACTCACGACAAGCAGAGGAATTAGTAGTGAGGACATTATGCTGCTGTTGCTAGAGTTCTGAACAGTCACTTCATTCGCAGGAACTTCTTTTGCAACCTTAGCGAGTTTTGCAAAATCTAATGTGGGTCTTGCAAATTGCGGCGAACCTCCTTTAGAAACTGCATCGAGATCTTCAATTAAATCAGCAGCGTTTTGGTATCGTTGTGATACATCTTTTGCCATCATCATCTCGATAATTTGCGAGAAACCAGGAGAGAGCGATGGGTTAATATGATCAGGTGGTACAAGTTCTTGTTTTAAATGACGATGCATAACATCAGAAGGATTTTTTCCTGAAAAGGGAACTTTTCCTGTAACCATGTGATACAGCGTCGCGCCGAGTCCGTAAATATCAGTAGATGGCGTGATATTTTTCTTGCCTCGGATTTGTTCGGGGCTGATGTAATAAGGCGTTCCATACGCGCGGCCCGCTTCTGCTTCGGCAGCAACCCTGTCATCGAGAGCGCGGGCCAACCCAAGATCGGCAAGTTTGACATCATTGTTTTTTGCAATCATGATATTTTTTGGTTTGATGTCGCGATGGATAAAACCAACTTTGTGTGCATGTTTTAACGCTAATGCAACTTGTCGAATTATTGGGATTGCTTCCTGTTCAGAGAGTTTTTTCTTATTGACAATTTGTTCGTAGACGGTGTCCCCGTCGACGTACTCCATCACAAAATAGTGGTATTCGCCTGATTGACCAACGTCGTACGCCTGCACAATGTTTGCATCATTTAATTTTGCAGCAGCACGACCCTCTTTGTAAAAACGTTCAAGAAATTCTTTGTTTTCTGAAAACTTTTTAGGAAGAACTTTAATTGCAACAGGGCGGTCTAAACTTTCTTGTTGTGCAAGAAATACTGTTGCCATTGCACCAGCGCCGAGTTTCCGAATGATTCGGTATCCTTGAATTCGTTGTGTCGATTTTCGAGTGTCAAAATCAATCTGTAGCCGATCGAGTTGTCTACGGGTTAAGTATTGGTGATTAATTAGGATATCGGCGAGTGTATGACCAGTTGCATTTCCATCTGAATCCTGAAGCAAATCAGTACATTCACTTAGTTCTTCTGGCGTAACAAGCCCATTCTCAACGACCAATTTCCCAAGAATGGTTTCAAACCCAAAGGTTGAAGCGCCGGGCGACCCACTTTTTTCTGAAGTGGTGGGTGTATCTATTTCACTGCTGTTGTTTGCTTCGTCATTCATTGCTAAGAGCTACATATAGAACTATTGATTGTAAAACGTTATCTGTCAAGTCAATGTTCTTGAGAATAAAGATATTGAACCATAAGTTCATGCGAATCGATACCGAAATTAAGGAGAAAATGCCGAAAACACACCGTGCGAACATGGAAGCGGCCAATAGTATTAGCGAGTTCTTCGCCTAGAAGAGTTCAATTGCTTAGCGAGTCTGGGATTGATGTGCTTGTAACCCCACCACAAATCGACGATGGATTGTTTTCGTGTGGTTCAATTTCTGTTTCTTGCTGGGTGAAGTGCCTTGCTGTTATGAAAGCACAAAATGTAAAGGAGACACAAAACAAAACGACTGGTACAGTTTTAGCAGCGGACACCGTTTGCGTTATTGATGATGTCATTATTGGTCAACCAGACAACGCTATTGAAGCAGAGAAGATGCTTCAATCAATGGCCAATAGAGATCATGAAGTATGTACAGGATGGTGCTTGCTATCTTTAGAAGATGAGACTATTTATGTAGGATGTGATGTAGCGACTATTAAAATGGGCGTTATTCCAGAACATGAAATTTCAAAATATATTTCAACGCAACAGTGGCAAGGGAAAGCTGGCGGATACAATCTGTCAGAACGGATAGAATCAGGTTGGCCAATCGAGTGTGATGGGGATCCAACTTCTGTGATGGGATTGCCAATGGTCAGTTTATTAAAGGAACTTGCAATCGGTTAAAGTTTATGCAAACGCCTCTTCCTAGTTATCTTGATTTTTTTACAGTTCCAGCATCTTGGTTATACGGAAAAATTGTTCATGTTCGCAATAAACATTACGACAAAGGTAAGTACGTAAAGAAAGCCCCACTCCCAGTTATTTCTGTAGGAAATTTAACGGTAGGAGGTACAGGAAAAACACCTTTGGTGACATGGATTATTCGTCGATTACGACAACACGGACATAACCCAGCAATTGTTATGCGTGGGTACGCAGCGGTTGATCCAGAATTTGCTGATGAAGCAGTGGAGTACAGAGAAAAACTAGAAAATATAGACGTCATCGTTGGAGGCGATAGATTTACTCAAATTGAAGCTTACTTAAAAAACGGCGGTAAAGCAGATTGCTTGGTTATGGACGATGGCTTTCAACATCGCAAATTACATCGAGACCTTGACATTGTTGTGCTTGATTTTTTGCGTGACGCTTTTGAACAACAAATGTTACCTGCGGGTTGGTTGCGAGAGCCAATTGATGGCTTGAAGCGTGCCGATGCAATTGTTGTGAGTCACGCGCAGCGATTAGATCCCGATTTCGCAAGCGAGGTTCGTACGGTGTCTGGTGCTATGCCAATCGCTTGGACAGCACACCACTGGACTGTGTTGCACATGTACGACGAAAAAGGCACTAGTGAAGAGACTTTGGGTTGGTTGACAGGCAAATCAGTTGCAGTACGTCTTGGAATTGGATCACCTCAACCAGTTATTGAAGCATTGGTTCGACTAGGTACAAAAGTAGCGAAGCAATTACCCGCAGGAGATCATCAGGTGTTCTCATCGGTGGAGCTCTCGACGCTTACCGAAACGTCGAAAGAAGTTGATGCAATTGTCATGACGCATAAGGATTGGGTGAAGGCGAGGGGTGTCATCGATTTGGGAAAAATGAGATGTCCGATTGTTGTGCCCAAACTCGTTTTAGATGTGATCGAGGGGTGGGACGAATTGGAAGCACGTATTTTGTCGGTTTTCAATATATGATGGCAATATGATTACCCAAAAAGAATACGCTTCAAGAAGGGCGAAAGTTTTAAATGCACTCAAAGGAGCATCTGGACTGGTCTTTGCTGGTTGTGCCGATACGCATCTTGAAAGCTCGTGGCGCCCACATTCCCACTTCGAATATTTGACAGGAATAACGAATGAATCTGGGGCTGTACTTTTGCTCGACCCATTGAACAAGACCCGATCTCGGCGAGAAATTTTGTTTTTGATGTCACGTGATCCAGAAAAAGAGCAGTGGGATGGGTTGCGTCAATCAATTGGTGGAGAACTTCGCAAGGTGACTGGAATTGCATCCATCATGAGAACGCCTTCTTTACCAATGGTGTTAAAAGATGTTGCATCAAGGTCAAAAACTTTTGCAACTTTGATGCCTGTCGCAGAGATTGGTCAACAAGTTTCTCAGGATCTTGCGATGTGGAACGAAGTTGCACAAAGAATAACTAGCACCAAGATTGTTGATTGTACTAATGTCATTCCTTCATTACGTGGCGTGAAATCTGCTGCTGAAATTAAGGTGATTCAAGAGGCAGTTGATATGACTGCTAATGGATTCGCAAATGCCATGAAGTATGTAGTTCCGGGAGTGAATGAATACAGGGTGCAAGCAACGCTTGAGTATGGCTATGCAATGGCTGGAGGCCGAGGCAGCGCATTCCCCCCAATTGTCGGAGGTGGTTTGAATAGCACGGTATTGCATTACAAAGAGAATGACCAAGATTTGGTTTCGGGCGATTTGGTTTGTATTGATTCCGGCGCGTTTCACGCTGGGTACGGTGCAGATATTTCTAGAACCATTCCTGTTTCGGGTAAATTTTCAAAGCGTCAAAGGGAGATTTACGAAATAGTTCTTGCCGCGGAAGAAGCAGCGATTCGCGCCGTAAAGCCAGGTGTAACACTTTCCGAACTTGATGCGATTGCAAGAAAAATTATTACAAAGGCGGGGTATGGAGATTATTTTATTCATTCCATCGGGCATCACCTTGGATTGGAAACCCACGACAGTTGTGGACCAATTGCGCCTTTGAAAAAAGGAGCTGTCATTACAATAGAGCCGGGCATTTACTTGCCAGAAGAGTCAATTGGCGTACGTATAGAAGACGACATCGTTGTTACACAAAAGGGGTACAAAAATCTTTCGAAAGAAATTCCTAAATCTGTTTCTGCAATCGAAAAAGCAATGCGAGGGTAATGTTAGAACCGTTTGACGAACAACAAGCATCAGATTCAGCGTGGGCGTTTTTACGAAGCAACACGACCGCAACGTTGAAATTTGGAGAGCATACGCATGATGTCTCGTATGTCATATGTTCGACTGGTGAACTCGTTATTCCTGTTATGGTTGCAATGTTGCAACCGTGCGACACAGTTATGTATGTTCCAGACTATTCGAATGATTGCATGGAGATGCATATTTCACTTCGGCAATTTTTAGCACAAGGCGATGGTGGCTTGTTAGCTGATCGCTGGAATGTTTACCACGGTGCATCACCAGATGTACAGTGGGCGCTCGTTGATATTGATGCTGCGCGATTTCACGAAATGTTTATTGATGGCGAAGGTCTTTGTAGAGAAAACATCCTTGCGGATGTAGAACCAGCGGTCTGCAAGGAACTTAATTCAAACCGCGTGGACTCTGTTCGGTCTGTTTGTCTTGCAAAAACAAACGTCGAAGTGAAGAATCCGGTTGTTGTCGGTGTTGATTCACTCGGAATCGATGTACGAGCACCATTTGGTATTGTTCGTGTGTTAGCAACAGAGCCATTTACATCTTTAGATGATGTGCTATCTTTGTTCGTCTAAACAGTTTTGATGGATGGGGCTGTCCCAGCCCAAATCTTTTGTTGCGCAATGGCTTGTAAGTGGAACATTTCGTCACCTGTAATAGTGACACAACCCGCGGAATTAGCACGTTTAATGAGTGGTGTTTCTTTTGGTTTGTAGACGGTATCGATGATAGTCAGGGGAGGTTTAATATTCAAAGCAGGTGCAAGCAACTTTGCTGGATCGCCCGATTCGTCGGGACCGCCTTTCATGCCAACAGGCGTGCAATTGATAACTGTGTCGATTCCTTCTGTGTTGTCCAAGAACAATGAGCAGGGAAGTTCTTCCGTGAGCATCTTTGCTTGCTCTTGCCTGCGCGTTGCAACAATAACTGATGCGCCAACTGATGCCATTGCAATAATTGCCGCCCTTGCAACTCCTCCTCCGCCGAGAATCAATACGTGTTTAGCATTTGGCGCAATTTCTTTGAGTGCCTCGATGTCTGTGTTGTTACCGAATATTTTGTCCCCATTGAACGTCACGGTATTTGTAGCTCCAGACGTCTTACAATTTTCGTCTGCATCGTCAACAAGTTTCAACATATTTTCCTTGTGTGGGATGGTGACACTTGCACCAGAAAAACTTAATGAATGCGTACTGAATAATTCAATGGTACTTGCCTTGAGGTGTTCCCACCCACTTGGAACTGAGAGTGGCAAGTAGACTGCATTTGTACCCGCGGCTTCAAAAGCAGCATTGTGAAATGCTGGGCTTGCAGAATGTACAACGTTGCTCCCAATAACGCCGTACACTTTAGTGTCCTTGTCAATAGTGTCAAAGTGATAGAGCGATCGCAAATCCTTCACCCCTAGTTGCCCTGGAGCGGTTACTTCACAGCCATCGACCGAAGCGTAGACAGCAAATCCTCCAAACTTTGGGGCAAGAACTCGGCTCATTAAACCATGTTCGCCCATACACATTGCAATCATTGGTTGCTGCCTAGAATGCAACAATGAGAATGCTTCAAGATTGTCGCGTAAAGAGCGCGCGCGCCAGACCATTTTTACAATTGAAACATTCGGAATATCCTGCATTGCAGCCGCACGTTGTAATAAATCAATTGGCCTTCCGCTAATATCGTGCCAAGAAAGAATAATGCCAGTAGATTCGCATGCCAATGCATCAAGAATAAGTGGATGGTGCGCGAGAACCTCGTGTTCTATGTCGATGTATCTTGGCGGGTGTTTACAATCAATCGCTGCTTGGTAGATTGCTACTCTTTCATCTTCGTCACCATCAAACATACCGCCCTCGGAAACACTTCGACATGTGACAATAGTTGGAATGGGAGAAGACGCAAGTATTGTTGGCAAAGACGCAACGGCGTCCTCTGTTGCCATCCCATCGATACGGATTTCAAGAAGGTCTGCGCCTTGTAGGTTTTTTGGAACTTCGCCATGGACTGAGGCGATGATTAAACTCATGACGGAGTTATCTTTCGAGCCGCACTTACAAACGCATTATGTGATGCCCTCACCATATCCATCGTAGTTCCACCAAAGGCATCAAGAAATGCAGTTGCAATTTCAAAACCAACGACATTTTCCATCACCACACTCGCTGCTGGAAGTGCACACACGTCAGAGCGTTCATAATCACTACGAGTGGCTTCACCAGTTTGTAAATCAACACTGTTCATTCCCTGAAGTAATGTAGCAATTGGTTTCATGGTTCCACGCACAACTATTGGCATACCATTACTCATCCCGCCCTCAATTCCACCCGCGTGATTAGTAGGTCTGGTAAAACCAAAATGACACGCGTTTCGATTGTCTTTATCAAACACAATTGAATCGTGAACCTTGGAACCGTGGAGTTGTCCACACGTTGCGCCTAAACCAATTTCTACAGACTTGAATGCCTGTATGCCCATGACTGCGCCCGCAAGTTTTGAGTCAAGTTTTTCATCCCACTGTACGCACGAACCAAGTCCGAGGGGGCAGCCAAAGACGTGTGTTTCACATAAACCGCCAACAGTATCCTTGTTTTCTTTTGCAGTTCGGATGTGTTCGATGATTGCTTTGCAGGACGCGTCGTCGGGACAATAGACAGAGGAATCATCGCGAGCATCTCGTGCAGTTTTCCAACTTTTGGGTGTGACTTCAGTTGGCGCAATAACGTCAAGCATACTTCGCACAAATCCAAACACCTCGATATCAAATTCTTTAAGTAAACACCTTGCAATGGCACCGGCGGCTGTTCGTGCCGCCGTTTCACGAGCACTTGCACGTTCAAGGGTATTGCGACAATCGTTCGTGAGCCACTTAATTGAACCAGCAAGATCAGCGTGCCCCGGTCTTGGTTTGTGAATAGGGGGTGTTGCCTCTGGGTCATCGAGGCGGCTATCGTTATTTGCAATTTGTACTACAAGTGGTGCTCCAGTTGTGATGCCACTGCGAATTCCAGAAAGAAAGGTTGCCTCATCGTGCTCGATTGCTTGGCGACCACCTCGACCGTATCCACCCTGTCTTCGCTTGAGTTCGCTATTGATAAAGTCTACATCGAGTGTTAGCCCCGCAGGCATTCCTTCGATGAATGCGATGCCGCACGGTCCGTGAGATTCTCCAGCTGTCTTACAAGTTAATTGCATACGAGTGATTGTACGATTACTTTGGCATTGCCGCTTTTCATGTTTTGAGACAATCCTAAAACCTAAATAATGTGGCTCTGAGCCATATTTCTTCCTTGGGCTACATTTTCGATTTGGGACTGCTCCAAAATCTTGTTAATCGTTCGAATTAGTGGTGTTTGAGAGGGTTAAATCGCCATTTTTTACGTCCACGGTGATGGTGTCACC
>PVBE012022848.1_pt1 | contig 17007 bp, 17 predicted proteins | sample 1631181 | NCBI WGS metagenome assembly PVBE01 (sample SAMN08397723, study PRJNA350692) | Marine metagenome, whole genome shotgun sequencing project. | isolation source: water | place: Pacific Ocean | collected 2012-04 | reverse complement strand
CTGGGAAGCCTGTCAAGGATAATCGCCATTTACGCGAGTATTACCCCAATACCTTGACAAAACCGCCATTTTGTGGTACTTTTCTCGGTTACTATTAACAGAAATGTATGAAATTCTTTAGTATATTCGTACTTATTTTGACCATGTTGATGCCCGCAAACGTTGTTTTTGCTGCATCTTCCTTTGAGCAGGCATACGTAGACCAGATTATTGAGAACGTTACCACTGCTGATTCTGTTGAGTTTAATGTTAACTTTCATGGTGTTGTGATGGAAAAGCCATTGGATACTATTAAGTATGACAATAGGCAGAAGCATAATCTGATCTCGAACCTCAACGTGAAGATAAAGAACATGCAGGATGCTAATACCGTAATCGCAGCTAACGGTGATTACACTATTAATATCGATGGTACCTATACTGACAACGCCGGTTCTACCGTGCTTACGCAGGAACGCGTTTACTTCAATGACAACTCGAAAAGCGAGTGGTACTTCATGGACTTCAACGAGACCAGCGAGGACGATCGTGTAGTTGAAGAGATCGAATCCGTGATGCCGAACTTTTCTTTTGACGCGATTACCATCACTGAACGTCGTGACAGTGTCACAGATCAAAACGGTGTTACATATGACCGTTACTCTTTCGTAGTCAACCCGACAGAGCTCGGAAAGTTGCTGCAGGACAGTAACGAGCTTACCGAGTCAGACATCAATGATCTTGAAAACTATTTGGACAATAATGTGACTCAGCGTGGATCGATCTGGATTAATGCAGATGAAATGCTTCCACACATGATCTCCATGCATGCGACTGTTAACGATCTAGAGAATGATCTATACGGTTCCGTTGGACTGACTATTAGCTTTGTCAGCTTCAACGAGGATCTGAATATCTCAGAGCCCACAAACGCCATTGACTTTGCTGAATACATGGAGTCGCTATACAGTGACGACGATGGCGACGGCCTCATGAACATCCAGGAGGAGCGGTACGGCTCTGACCCAAACAATCCCGACACTGATGGTGACGGATATTCAGACGGAGTTGAGGTACGAAACGGTTACAACCCAATCAGTACCGGACAGTTGGACACCGACGGCGATAGCCTTGGTGACCATGACGAGATGTTTATTTGGAAAACAAACCGATATCTCGCCGACACAGACCGCGACGGCTACACGGACGATATAGAGATTAAATACCTATACAACCCACGTGGCGCCGGACTTCTCGATACCGACAATGATGGTGTGAGCGATCACGACGAGATGTTTATCTACAACACAAACCGGTTCAGCGCTGACTCAGACGGTGATGGATACTCAGACGCAACCGAGATTCGTTACGGATACAATCCAAACGGTCCTGGACGAATTTAACAACAAGAAAAACACCACCGATAAATCGGTGGTGTTTTATTCTCCCTATGATAAAATATACACATATGAAACAACTCTTCACACTATGTACATTATCCGCCCTCCTGCTAATCCCAGCGGCAGGGTCAGCGGAAACCATCTACAGCCACGTCGCTGTCACATCGGGCGTTGATAGCCCCGGTAACATCACTGGAGCTCCTGATGGTGCAGCTACAACCTTTAGCTCAACAAGCGGCTGGTTGGAGCCCGGTTTTCCTCAAGAATCATCTGGGGATGTGGTGATGCAATACATAGTCGACTCGGCCGACCTATACCCCATGACTGTTTGGTTCATGAACGGTGCAAGCATCGAGCACACCTCGCTTATTGCATTCTACGCACCATCGACAACGGGAACGGAAACGATCTCAAACCTCAACAACGTAACCTTCGACCGCATTCGAATAATGCCAGACGAGCCGCTGTTCGGCGTCGATTCCGTCTGGATCGATATTGCGGCCGAGGAACCAGAGGATACGACCCCGGTTGATACGACACCTGTCGATCTCCCAGATGAGCCCGATGCTCCCAGTGACAATCCTGTCGTGATCGACGAGCCGATCGAGGAAACCTCGCACGCCGAGACTTCCACGCGGCATTCAACATACCCGCGACTCGTGAAACTCGTAAGCGACGGTGATCCATCAACACAGTACGATACCGCGGTATATGCTATCGACGATCACGGGAAACGACGACCATTCTCCGGTGAGTCGACATACTTCTCATGGTTCGAGGATTTTGATGAAGTCGTGGAGCTCAGCCCGTCTGCAATGGCTGCGTATTCTCTCGGTGCAACAATGCCAATGCACCACGGCACATGGCTCGTTAAGATCCAAAGCGTGAATGATGTATATGCGGTTGAACGAGGCGGAGTTCTGCGAAGGATTCCAGACGAAGCAACAGCAGAACTCTTCTACGGCGCCGACTGGGCAGATCGAGTCCGAGACATCTCGCCAACCGACTGGCCACGATATACGCTTGGAGATGATCTTTCTTCGAGCGCGCATCCGAATGAGTTCGTAGTTCGCGACGACAACCTTGTAGTTTGGCATGTGAGAGACGGCGTACGACGACAGATTCCAGAGACCGACCTTGCAGTGCATGGGATCCAAGGCGACCACATCGTCTCGTACAACGCGTTCGAGACCTTCACGGATGCTGCAGACAACCTACTTGAGTCGTACTCCACTGGTATACTTTATACCGATACGGACGACTTTGACTGGTATAGCTTTTAATCAACAATAGCCACCGATTAACCTCGGTGGCTTTGTTTTGGCTTGCTATTTGTCATATTTTCTTGTTAGATCGTTATACTTGTAGAAACGCATATGAATTCAAGACCTAAACATATCGGATTCCTACAAATTTACGACGAGTACTATCCAAAGCTCTACGCCTATATACTCACACGAGTTCGGCATAAACAACGAGCAGAGGATATTGTTCAGCAGACGTTTGTGAAAGCGATGCAGAATTTCCAAACGTACAAAGCTAAACGAGGCGCCACTATCGGCTCGTGGTTGTTTACGATTGCCAAGCATACGTTCTTGGATGAGCAAAAGAAGATCGTACGTGTGAACCTCGTTGAAAACTCTGCGCTTGAGCAAATCGCTCCCAGCGTAGACAGTGCACTCGACGAACTACTCGAGATCGAGGACAACGAAGAGACTAAAGTCGAGATCGAACGAATGTGGAAGACGATCGACGCTCTCTCCAAGGAAGAGCAGGAAGTGATTCGGCTCAAATACATCGCCGGACTTTCATACAAAGACATCGCAGCACTGACTGGAGTTAAACCAAACACACTCGCGCAATTATTGCGACGTGCACTTAAGAAATGTCAAAAAGCATTATGACAAACCAACTTTCCGACAAAGAGCGAGCAACCAAGGCTCGGCTCCAAGAGATTGGGTCAAAGCTTCAGGCATCCAATCCAACTCATCAAGCTTCCCTCCGCGAACAACTTTCAGAGCCAACGCCAGTACATGTAAGGATCCAGCCACGGAAATGGCAGTGGGCACTCGCGCCGTTAGCAGGAGTTATGGCAGTACTCGTTCTCATGGTCGTTATTAACGAACGACAACCTCAATATGCAATGAACGACTTTGGTGGTAATTCGCTAAATGGTAATGTCATGGGTACGATGGACAGTGCGTCTTCACTCGGTAGCGAGACTGGACTCAGCTCGAGCTCATACATTCCAAGTCGCCCATGGAATAAATTCCTCAACAAGAAAGATATTGCAGAGTATCAAGACACATACGGTACTGCCCTGGAGGAGTCGAGAAGGTACAACGTGCTCTCCAAGGATCTCGATGAAAAGACACAGGTTCAAGATCTATTCAAACTATACGACGGTAGCGTCACGAATGTCAGCGATACAATGAACCGGTTCACGATCACGGGAACGATTCCTCAGGAGGATATCAAGAGTTTTCAGGATCGTATCGAAAAACTTGCGGCACATGACAAGTACTTCTCCATGAACAACACTGGTCAGTCTAGAACGCAGGATCTCATGAAGGCGCCAACTGACGAGGCGAGGCAAAAGATTCAGGACAACGTTGATTTCGTGGACGTAGTCGTGACATTGGATATCTTGCCATCGCTATGGTCAAGCAGCACGTACGACATCAGGCGCGTCGTCGCTGGGTACGAGAAACCTGCACTGATCCAAACGGTGCTAATCATGTTCATCTTCGTACTATCAACGGCAATCACATTCTTCACCGCGACTTTCTGGATCCTGATCCCTGTCGGATACTTGATCTGGAGACGAAAGAAATCAAGATCAACACTAAAATTCCTCGATTAACAAAAAACGCCTCGCTCTTAATAAGTAGCGGGGTGTTTTTGACTATGACACCTTGACTTTAACCTGATAAACTGGTATCGATACGACACATGAGCAATAAGAAGTACGACATTATTGTGATAGGAGGTGGACCATCCGGCATGATGGCCGCAGGACGCGCTGGCGAGCTTGGAGCCAGTGTTCTTTTGATTGAGAAGAACAACCGGCTTGGAAAGAAACTCAGTATCACAGGTGGCCGACGATGCAACATCACGAACGCTGAGTTCGATAACGAGATTTTTCTTGGAAACTTCCCCGATGCAAAACAGTATCTAGAAACTTCATTCAAAAAGTTCAACGTACACGATACGTTTGATTTCTTTGAAGGACGTGGACTTCCACTGATCGTAGAAGATCGCAAACGAGCCTTTCCGAAGTCCGAGAAAGCCGAGGATGTATGCAGGGTACTCGTCGAGTACATCGAGGACTCTCCTACTGTTGACGTTGAGCTCAACACCGAGTTTGTAAACTTTTTAATCACTGACGGCGAGATGAAGGGAATCGAGACTAGTTCCGGCGTATTTCACTCCGACAAGGTAATACTTGCAACAGGAGGACTCGCCGCACCCGAGACCGGGTCGACCGGTGAGTGGTTGTCGATATTGAGTGCGATCGGGCATACAGTGAAGGACCCCGATCCGAGTCTCGTACCTCTCAAGTCTCCAACTTCCTGGGTGCGTCGTCTCTCGGGAACAACGGTAGACAACATAACGTTACGATTTTTGCAGGATTACGAGATTAAGCATGAGGTTTCTGGAAGAGTTCTGTTTACACACTTTGGAATATCAGGACCAACCGTGATCAACGCAGCACGAATTGCAAAGGACCTTCTGAAGGCTGGGCCGATCGCAGCTTCGATAGATCTGTATCCGAACCGATCCGCAAAGGAGCTCGACAAAATGGTGCAGAGAATTCTTGAGAAGAACCCAAGGAAACTACTCAAAGGGATCATGAAAGAACTCGTACAGAAGAAGCTAGGAGATGCCATAATCGAGTCTCTTGGCTCAAAAGTCGGCGAGCTTAAGTCGAGCTCAGTTTCCAAGAAGCAACGCCTGCAGCTCGTGAGCCTGCTAAAGGGTCTCCAGTTCCCTATCACCGATACTATGGGATTTGCATACTCGATCGTTGCAGACGGTGGCGTGAGTCCCGAGGAAGTAGACTTTGACAGCATGGCATCGCGACTTTTCCCAAACCTTTACTTGATTGGTGACACTATCAACATCAACAGACCATCGGGAGGATTTTCCCTTCAGCTGTGTTGGATGTCTGGATGGATCGCCGGAACGCATTCAGCATCCTAAATTTTGAGAAAAAAAACGCGCTCGTGACCTTTACGGTTCACGAGCGTGAGAGTTTTTGTTGCCGAGTTGGTCAGAACGTGGTCGAGGCGTTTGTGGTCACCTTGTCCGCTTCCACAACAATGGTGATCGTCCGCTCACCTTCACAGGCTCCGCAAACGAACTTGACGACGTGCTCTCCCACCGGGAGCTCACGCTTGATGATCGGCGACCTGCCGACCTCCGTACCGTCAATGAACACCGTGGACCAAGGACTGCTCCCCAACGTCACCATGCCGTACTCCACCTTCTCCGGCTCCACTACCTTCACCGCCTTCGGTGTCGGCCGCCTCTTGGGCGTGACCCTGCGAACAGGCTCTGGAGTCGGGTCCGATGTCGTGATCATGAGCGTTTCCGCGATCTCGGACGGAGTCGGCGCAGGTGTCAGCGTCAGCTCAGGAACGTCCTTCGCTTCAGCCACCTTCACCGGTTCATCCGTCGTCCGCAGACTCAGCCACACACCCAGCATCAGAATCGCTGCTCCGGCAAGCGGAACTGCAACCTTCAAACCAAGCTTCGACTTCTTGCGCCGCCTACGCTTACGCTTCGGCGACGGAAACTGACGAGTCTGACCCATCAGAGCGGCGCTCTGAGGCTGCGAAACCTCGAGCTCATCCTCTTCCACCGCCCACACCGGAACCGAATCCGCGTGAGCCGCAATCTTGGAGTCCGACGTGCAGTCAGAACCAGATACCGCTACGACGCGCGCAGCGCTCATCGCCTCGAGCACGTCATACTCGTCCGGTTCATCGGTCAGCCACGCTTCCAAGGTAGGCCCCTTCACCATGAAGCCTACCAGCTCACGGATGTGCTTACCCATTGCCTCGGCCGAGGCAAACCTGTCGTCAGGATCCTTCTCGACGCAACGTGCCAGGATCTCTGTCAGATGAGGGAAGTCTGCGCGGAACTGCTCTACCCGAACGGACGTGTCTCCCTGCAGAACATCCATCATCACCTTGAAAAGCGTATCTCCAGCGAACAAGTCCTCTTCACGAGTCATCATCCTGTAGAGCACCGCCCCCAACGCGAAAATGTCGGTTCGCCCATCCAAGTCGCCGCCCGTTACCTGTTCGGGCGCCATGTGGTTCGGGGTCCCCTTCGTCTGACCATCCATGGTTTGACTCTGATTCTGGCTCGACTTCACGATTCCAAAATCCAAGAGCTTCACCTGACCACCCGGCGTGATCATGATGTTCTGAGGCTTCAAGTCCCTGTGCACCAGGTTCAGAGGCTTGCCTTCGCTGTCCTTCAGACCGTGCGCATGGGCAAGGCCCTTACACAACTGCCAAAGGATGTCCAAGGTGACCGACGGCGGCAACATGCCACCAGGCTCCAGGACCCTCCTCAGGAAATCGTCCAGAGTCCACCCGTCGATGAACTCCATCGCGATGAACCACTGGCCGTCTACCTCACCGAAATCGTAGGTCTCCACCAAGTTGGGGTGACGCAGCTGTCCGCCCACCACCGCCTCATTGATCAGAGCGTCGCGCCTCATCTTGTCTTTGCCCGAACTCGGACCGAGAAGCTTGATTGCGCACTTCTTCTGGAACCCATGTGTCCTATTCAACACTGCGAGGTAGACCGTCGCCATACCTCCCGAGCCCAATGGACTCACCAACCGGTACTCCCCAAAGGCAGCCGGCAAATCGATCTGTGCTGTTTGCACGGTTATCTCCAGGTTGTGCCTTTTGGCCTTTATTGCTCAATGTCTCCTAAACGCGCTTCTATAACGCTACGTTCTTACGAAATATAACAAAAACCACGGAAATGTCAATGGGTGCAGTCCGTGGCTCGATATACAAAATTTTCTACCCATTTTCCGAAAAACTCACCGTTACATACATTTCTTGCTCGGGACAGTAGGCCTCTAAGTCCCAATAAACATCCCCAGTCATTGGGTGGATCGCGTGCCGCATAGCCACAACTAGGTATGTTAGGCCAGAATCAAGAAATATACAATTATAATTGCATTGTATCATGCATCAGAGCAAAATAAACGAGCTCGCGCAAAGCAAGCTCGTTTATTGCATGTCAGGCTCGTTTCAGTCGCGTCACATACGCTATGAACGGTACGTACGATAATCCAAGACAAGAATAGTTATGAATATGGTCGCAAAAGTCAGCAATTTTGTTGTTACGCACGAATAATCATCAAAAAATCTAGCACGGTGCGGCCAATGGGTAAATCATATGCTATACTTGATTCACTAATTATTTCTACATTTTTATGAAGAGTATTTCCGCATTATCGGTGTTCGCGTTGAGCCTCATGCTAGTAGGTGCAGGATGTTCCATGACGACAACAGGTATTGATTCTGACAGCGACACAGGTGACTCGACAGCAACAGGCGCAGCTGAAGGTGCATGGGCGCCAGGAGTTACAACAAAGGGAGACCTTCCAAGCACACCAGTGGCTGGAACGATCAACGGCAGCGCAGTCACAATCGCCAACGTTACAGTTGAAGATTGGGGCGACAAGTTCCAGTGGAAGTTCTCGGACAAAGCTCCATCAAAGGTATGTAGCTTTACGACTGGTGACAATTCAGTGAAGTTCCGATCAGCAGACCTCGTGGAAGGAACATTCACAAAGGAGACTGCAACGAAGGTTGACTACAACGAGTTCTCGTCTTACTACGTTTACGCAAAGGATGATGGATCGCCACATTCAGTAAACACAGGATGGGAGGCTACGATCATCGTCACAGACTTCAACAAGACTGTTTCAAAAGATGCATTCGGCAAGAATGTTGGAAGCATCGAGGGATACGTAGAACTCGCCTTTGAGGACGGTAAGACAGAAATTGCTGGAGCCTTCTCAGGAGACGTTTGCGAGAAATAGAATTTCAGTTAAAACACTGCCCTCGGGCAGTGTTTTGTTTTACGTAAAGTGTGGTAATGTGCATATATAGATGATTATTCAACCTCTTATATGATTATAAGCACAACAAGCAGCGTACCAGGTAAAGAAATAACCCGTATCTTGGGTATTTCACGAGGAAGCACCGTGCGAGCCCGTAATGTTGGGCGAGACATTGTTGCAGGCCTCAAGAACATTGTCGGTGGTGAGATATCTGAATACACCAAGCTCCAAGCGGAGGCTCGAGAAGAAGCATTGAAACGGATGAAAGACGATGCCGAACGAGTTGGCGCAGACGCAGTCGTGAACGTCCGCATTCAAACAGCAATGATTATGCAGGGTGCGTCTGAGATGCTCGCATACGGAACGGCTGTAAAACTAAGCTAGGTTCGAGCTTATGGAAAACATAATCTCAGCCGCGATCTGGATCGTCATAGGCGCCTCTATCGCATATTTAATAGGAAAACGTATAAAGGATAAACGCAACGAGGATTTTGAAGATCGCGACAATTAACCTGCAATTAACAAAGCCGTCAGACATCTGACGGCTTTGTGATAAAATAGACCGACTCGATCCCCAAGTACACATTTTCAATTTTGCAATTCGGCAATTTTCAATTGATTTAGGCAATTGGACAATTGCAGAATTGGGAATCATTTGAAAATTGCCGAATTGTTAAATTGAAAATACTGATTTGTGAAAGGAATAAAGATCACTAAAGAGTTCAAGGAGGCCTTTGATGCTATCGAGAAAACCGACGACCACGTATTTCTCACGGGTCGCGCAGGAACTGGTAAATCGACATTACTTAAATACTTTCGGTCTAAGACAAAGAAGAAACACGTGGTGCTCGCCCCAACGGGGGTGGCCGCACTTAATGTGAAGGGACAAACCATTCACTCGTTCTTTGGTTTCCATCCCGAGATTCAGCGCAACCGTGTTCACAAAGCACGGGAAGATGATCTGCCAATCTTTGAAAAGATCGACACGATGATTATCGACGAGATCTCGATGGTTCGCGCCGATCTGCTTGACTGCGTTGACCGTGCACTACGGCTCAACCGAGGCCGCCCTAAGGAAGCATTCGGCGGAGTGCAAATGGTATTCATAGGCGACTTGTTTCAGTTACCGCCCGTCGTAACGCGTGACGAGCAGGACCGCTTCAAGACCGAATACCCTTCCCCATACTTTTTCTCATCAGAAGCGATGGTTGGAACTGACATCAACATCATCGAGCTTGAAAAAGTTCATCGACAAAAAGAAAAAGCGTTCATTGAGCTACTTAACAATGTCCGCACAGGCTCAGTCCAAACATCGGACATCGAGTCGTGGAACAAAACTCACGATCCCTTTTTCGATCCTGAGAATGAGTCTGACTATACTGTGCATCTAACAACAACAAATAAGATGGCACAACAGCGCAACGACTATGAGCTCAAGAAACTCGATTCTAAGGAGTGGGTCTTGAAGGCTCAGACCATGGGAGAACTCGGAACACGTAAAATGCCATCCGACCCTACACTCAAGATCAAGAAGGGTTCACGGATCATGTTCACGACAAATGATCCTGCACGACGTTGGGTCAACGGTAGCCTCGGTGTGATCAGCTCGATCAAGCAAAAGGGTCTCGGCAAGTTCCCCACAGTGTTTGTAAAGCTCGAGGACGGTGACGAAGTAGAGGTCATTCAACACAAATGGGAGATTTTCGAATACGGTGTAAACGGCAAGTCATTCGAGGAAAACGTCGTTGGAGCATACTCACAGTACCCAATCGCACTTGCGTGGGCAGTCACGATTCACAAGGCGCAAGGAAAGACATTCGACAACGTGTTGATCGATGTTGGCTGGGGCGCATTCGCTCACGGACAGATGTACGTGGCGCTGAGTCGCTGCACATCGCTCAAAGGAATCACGCTATTGAAACCATTCAAAAAGAAGGATGTGATCGTCGACCGCGCGGTGTTGGATTACATGAGTTAAACCTGGTAAGCTTGAAGCATGAATACATCAGAAAACAACTCGATCGTTGACGACTTGTTAGTTGTATTACGGCAAGATTCCAAAGCAATCTCGCTACTCAAGAATGCGCGTATACACCCAGACGTATATGTTGCGTATGTTTACGATTCCGAAATCAACAAGATCATCAGGATCGGTTACATAGGAGGTGCTATCATCATGCTGATACTTGGAGGCTTGTCGTTCATGTCTGCCCAGGACCTCGCTATGACAGTTGCGGACTCGTTACTATTTGGACTTGGAGGAGGTGCGCTTGGTGCATTGATCGCGTTCGGAACTCTGCAAATACTAAAGGGAAAGCGATCAAAGTACATTAATCACCCTGGAGAATCTTCTAGCGGCTTTACTTTGTTAGGAATCTTGAACAGGCTCTCCGCAAAGTCGATCGAAAAACTAAACGATGAAACGATATCGAAAATCCGAGAATACCAACCCGACTTTGCTGATAAACGATATCAGCGACTACCTACAGAAGAAAAAACGAATGAGGAGCGTCAAAAGATGATGAAGATGACGCCCAAGAAAAAGAGCCAGGTAGAAAAGCTGAAAAGAATTCAGAAGTTCTCACTTTGGATGCTGCCATTTGGCTTGATAGCATTCTTTGTAGAAGGCCTCCTCTACATCTGGGTAGCACTTTTCTTTGGCGGTTTATGGTTTTGCATGGAGGGGGTGATCGCATTCATCGAGAGAAGGATCGAGTTCCACAGCGGATGGGAGTCGGGTGAGCTCTACGGATGGCCCGCACGCGCATCGGCAATCGTCATCATCATGACAGCGCTCATGATTGCAATCATTCCAAGCGTACTCGGAATAGCTGACGCATTCGGAGTCGACATCATAGAACTTATCTTCTAGTAACGAACATGAACTTTCCAAAACAATTCATCTCGAATCCAAAAAATACTGGAGCCGTCGCGTCGTCTTCAAAGCAATTAACGAAGCTTATCGTAGATAGCGCGGATATACCATCAGAGAAATGTGTCGTAGAGCTCGGGTGTATTTACAAAAGAGATCCTTAACGAGCTCTCAACGAAGGCGACGTTCTTCTGTCTCGAGATCAACCCCAAGTTCGTTGCCCAGACTAAAAAGCTTTGCCCTAAAGCGAAAGTTTACGAGGCTTCGGCATCGGAAATTCAAAAGTATCTCAATAAAAACAAACGTAAGACTTGCGACACAGTAATCTCAGGACTACCATGGGCGATGTTTGATAAACAGAAGCAAGAGGAGCTTCTCGGAGCAATATATGAGTCACTCGGAAAAGGAGGAACATTCTTGACCTTCGCGTATTTGCAAGGTCGCGCATTACCAACCGGAAAGAAATTCCAGAAACTCCTGAACGAGACATTTTCAAAGGTGGAGGTATCAGACCCTGTTTGGAAAAACATTCCGCCGGCCATCGTGTACAAATGCACCAAGTAAACAAAAAAACGCCCAATCGGGCAGTTTTTTTATGCGTTCAATTTTCGAAGGTCAAATACTTTTCCTTCCTTTCGCCATTTTGAAAGCGTTCGCAAACCTCTTGCTGAAATCTTGATCTTCTCAATCTTTCCAGTAGCAGGGTTCACAAGACGTTTCGTCTGCAGATTCGGATTCTGGACACGACGCGTATGACGCTTGGAATGGCTAACATTGTTACCAGACAAAGGCTTTTTGTTGGTTAGTGCGCAGAATTTAGACATAGACGTATTATTATCAATGGCGGAACTATACAGGATCACCGCAAAAGCGTCAAGATCCCGTTATACCGCATCCCAGTCTCGCTCGAACTGCCCTGGATCCGGATATTCAAGCATATGCTTTCGCGCTTCTTCGATCATCCAGGCATTGCCCTCAGCCGAAAAGATATCTTTGGGACGCCAGGTCGGAGATTGCTCAGCAGGCTCCCGATCCTCCCCCAGGTGAACGTCGATTCGATCTTGGATCACCGGTTTCAGTCTGCGTCGTTCGCTCATCTCTTTGATACCCAAATTATCCATCGCGCGCCAAATATAGTGCGGATGGTCATAAGTTTCAGCAAGAGCGAGAGCTTCTTTGAAAATCTTCTCAGTAAGCTCAGCCTCCGGCGATGGTCCATGTTCTCTTTGTCTGAATCCCATAACCACATTCTACCAGAATAAAAGAAAACTCCGAGGAAAACCTCGGAGTACAATCTTATGCTGCTGGTGCGTCTCCACCTTCTGGTGCAGGAGCCGGAGCTTCTGCTGGAGCTGGTGCCTCAGCGGGTGCTGGCGCTTCTGCTGGTGCCTCTACAGGAGCCGGAGCTTCTGCAGGTGCTTCAGCTGGAGCTGCAGCCTCAGCGTGAGCTTCTGCTACGTGTGCGTCTAGGTCCTCTACCTCGACATTGCAATTGGCGCAAGGTGCCATATATATTGTGGTCTATGGTGAATAATTTGTTCCGTTGCAATATTGTCTCACACATCGGCATCTCCTCAAAATCCCCAACTGTTCAACGGCCGTACATGATACAATGTCATTACTATGCATCTTCGAGGACCTGTACTTCACTTTCTACATAACCGCGAGCTTGACGAGCTCTTCGCGACCATCGCCATACGCGGCTTCGCATCGTCAATGATCGGAATATTTATTCCGATTTATTTGTTGACCCTAGGCTACTCTATAAAGGCCGTCCTCGTATTTTTCATCATTAGACAGGTCGTGTACGCACTGGCGTCATTCCCGACCGCAATTCTTGACGCAAAATTTGGATTCAAACACTCGATACTGATATCGATGCCCTTCTTCATCGCGCTCCTATCAATGCTCGCCACACTAGAAACCATGTCGTGGCCTCTATGGATCCTCGCGGTACTGTCAGGAATCCAACTGGCAATCTTCTGGACTAGTTATCATACCGATTTCGCCCTAGTTGCCGACGGAAAGGACATGGGAAAGGAAGTAGGTTTCGTGAAGTTCGTCACCAAAGCGTCTAACGTTGTGGGTCCGCTGCTGGGGGGTTTCCTAATAGCGCTCATAGGCTTCACGAATGTATTTGTCATAGTGAATGTCTTATTGCTAGTGTCAGTAGTACCTCTATTCTTCTCAAAGGACACTCATTCAAAATCCAAAGTATCAATCAAGAAAACGTTCACCGGAAAAGGCTGGAAGGACTACTTCGCACTTTCCGCATACGGTATGGAGTCAGCAGTGGCGGGTGTGATATGGCCTGTATTTATCTTCTTCTATATTGTAAGCGACTTCACCACGGTTGGGCTGATTACTACCGTTTCTCTCTCCTTCTCTCTTGTAGCCGTTATAGTCGCGGCGGCTTTAGCGGATAAACACTATAATCTCGTAATCCGTTTCGGTGCCATAACCCACACAATCATATGGGGCCTCAAGGCATTCGTTACATCGGCGGGGCAAGTATTTTTCGCAGATTCTTTCCACGGTTCATCACGATCCATGCTCTCAGTCCCATTTGATGCTAAGATGTACAAAGAAGCAGGCCGCGGGGATACTCTGCAATATGTACTATTCAGAGCCACCGCACTTTTCGTAGCTATGATATTCATCGCTGACCTAACATCAAGTTTCTGGATGGCGGGTGCTGCATCACTAATATTCTTACTGTATTAATATGAACAACTTCAAACTACCCTTGTTTTCAATGCTCTTGATTGTGATCCTTGCAGGTGCAGGATGTCTTGGAGGGCCAGATACGGCGCGAGATAACCTTGAGGCAGGCGACACGCAGAAGGTGCCCGCTGTAGAAGCTAAGCTCGATCTAGACCTCCCTGCGGATGCCGAGATCGTAGTAGTGCTCGACAATCCACAGATGTACGCAGCGAGCTTTTTAACAAATCTATCCATCCACGACACACAGGCATATTTCGCGGAGACACTCAGCGAAGAAGGATACTCTCCAAAAAGGGCGTTCGGCTCGGTTCCAACTGACACCGATACGAATACTTCCGCCCTGTATCAGAAGGGGTCAGAGATTCTATCTGTAAACATTTTCATCAGAGGAGGAAAGACAGAGGTCGGACTACAGCTTCAGTAAACAAAAATACCCACTATGAACAAACAAGATTTTACAGAACAAGAACTTGAGGAACTCTGCAGGTTCCCAGGTCGCTCAGAAGACAACGGAAGCCAACCATATCGAATGGCGGATATCACATGGCGAATTTTCCGTATCATGGCGGAATTCGTTGAAGGATTTCAGTTCCTTTCGACTACAAAAAAAGAGGTGTCGATATTCGGTTCCGCACGCATGCCAGATACCGAGCATTGGTATCAAGAAACCGTACGTCTTACTAAAATGCTTGGTGAGGCTGGCTTTACCACGATTACCGGCGGCGGACCCGGAATCATGGAAGCTGCAAATAAAGGCGCGTACGAATCAGGTGCGCCATCGGTTGGATTGAATATCTTGCTGCCATCTGAGCAACGAGTAAACGCGTACGTCACCAAGAGCCGAGCGTTTCACTACTTCTTTACTCGAAAAGTAATGCTCACCGCCTCTGGTCAGGCCTACGTGTTTTGCCCAGGTGGGTTTGGAACAATGGACGAGTTTTTTGAAATCATCACGTTGATTCAGACGAAGAAAATGCAGCCAGTTCCCGTGGTCTGTCTAGGTCATGAATACTGGGATGGACTAGTAGACTGGATCAAGGAGACGATGCGAGATCAAGTGCAGACAATCTCTCCCGAAGACGTTGATCTGTTCACCGTGGTGGATACAGCAGAGGAGGCATTCGACCTCATAAAGGACTCAAAAGAACGATCGTTCTTCTAAAAAGAAGCAAAAAGAAATAAGAGCCCTGCGGCTCTTATTTTGTTTCTTTGTGCATCTCGTGCTTCTTGCAACGCTTGCAAAACTTTGAAAGCTCGAGTCGATCCTTAAGGACCTTCTTGTTCTTATGAGAATGGTAGTTAATTCCCTTGCACTGGGAACACTCCAACTTGATCATGTTATCTTGTGACATAGTTTGAAAATCAAATGTGGGCCGATCGTATCACGATCTACCTGACACGTCAATCATTAACCACGAAACCTTAGACTTCGTATTGCCTTTCCCTTCTTCTTTCGGCGGCTTTTAAGCGCCTGTTTGCGTTTCTTATTCATAGTACGGTCATTTTACGCTATATCTCACCAATGTCAACAATACTGCTCTCATAGGTCCAAAATAGAGCTCACAGAGCGTTTTATTCCGATATTACTCCGTACGATTCCTAATACAAAAAAACGCGAAATACGCGTTCTTTTGGTGGTGGGCCGGGAGGGATTTGAACCCACGTAGGCTGATGCCAGCAGATTTACAGTCTGCCCTCGTTGACCGCTTGAGTACCGACCCTGGAGCCACCTATGGGATTCGAACCCATGACCTACGGTTTACAAAACCGTTGCTCTAGCCAACTGAGCTAAGGTGGCAAATTGTAAAGCATCGAAATAGTACAGGAAACTGGGATCGGAGTCAATGTCACATCAAGATCACCATCATTTTATTTTATTTACTGAGCCCAAACCTTCTGACCAAATATTTGTGTAGAAGGTGTAATGTTTGCCGCATCGATAACGGCACCTGAGTTCGATCCGATAGCCTCAGGGAGAACACCGCCTGGGTTAAGCGTAACCGCGTAGCCCTCATTTGCAACAGCTGAACTCGTAAGTTGAATAGTTACAAGCAACTCACCCCAACTGTTGTCCTGCACGTCCCAACCTAGGTTGGAGAAGTTGACTACGCGCCACCAAAGGCTCAACGACTGGAAGAAGTAAAAGCAGAACTTGCAAAACTCGAAAGCAAGTGGGTCAAAGCGCAAGAGAAGATAGAGGAACTACGCGTAAACTAAAACCACCGGCGTGATACCAGTGGTTTTTGGTTTACCTACTCTTAGTTCACATAGACAGTAGGTCCTAGAAGCGGTGTCGACGGAACGATGTTACTTGCACCAATCACTGCAGCAGAGTTGCTTCCGATTGCTGTTGGTCCGTATCCAGAAGGATTAAGTGACGCAACGAGCGTATCGCCAATCTGTGCATTTGTATTCAGACCAATGCCAACCGTCATGCTACCCCATTGGCCGTCAACAATCTGCCAGTTCAGTCCAGACAAAGTCACGAGACCATCCGAGTTAATATACCCAACATGTGTAGTTGAACCGCCGAGATATGCATCGAACGAAATCTTCACATAATCGACGCCGGCAATATCTCCATCTAAGTCTATCGATATCTCATTGATTGTCATGTCCTCATAATTGGAGGCCATCATATATTGCGCAATCTCGCTAGTACCAGAACCTGCAACTATTACATCTCCAGCAGGGAGCGCCATGTCACTCTCCATGAGCAACATCCCTTCTTCGAGCACGATAATGCGGTAGTCTACTGCACCGTTGAGGTGTCCCCCTACACTATACGCTGGACTGAGCGCCTTCTCTGCGGTTGTCAGCGAGTTACCAGTACTCATGAACTCAGCTTCAAAATCCTGCTCGAAAATGAGTGTAACGGAGTAGGCGTCCGGGTCCCCACTTTCAACCTGCGTTGAACTCAAATCGCACATCAT
>PVBE010218782.1_pt1 | contig 17010 bp, 10 predicted proteins | sample 1631181 | NCBI WGS metagenome assembly PVBE01 (sample SAMN08397723, study PRJNA350692) | Marine metagenome, whole genome shotgun sequencing project. | isolation source: water | place: Pacific Ocean | collected 2012-04 | reverse complement strand
GAGATGGTTGTTTGGCGCCATTTTCCGGCAGGATGGAGCCATATTCCGTCAGGTTAACCTCACTTATCAAGAGAATTACGACCATCTAGTATCGTCCGGATTGTATGATTTCCTGTCGGGCTCCGGCTTGTTGGTACGGCATGAGGAAATCCAAGCTGACCAGAAGTTTACTCCTGATGGATACAAGATCCTCAAACCTGAACTGGTGCCCTTTGTTTCCTACCCATATGAGTGGAGTTTCAGCCAGCTAAAGGATGCGGCTCTGACCACTCTCGCAGTCCAAAAGAACGCCCTGGACTTCGGAATGACTTTGCAGGACGCCAGTGCATTCAATATCCAGTGGTTGCGGGGAAAGCCAGTGTTTATCGATACCCTATCTTTTCTGAGGTACCAGGAAGGAGAACCCTGGATCGCCTACAAGCAGTTTTGCCAGCATTTCCTCGCGCCGCTCGCCTTGATGAGCTACAAACACATCGGGTCGGGCCTGCTTTCGCGGATATACCTGGACGGGGTTCCCCTTGATTTGGCCAGCGCGATGCTACCCGTCAAGACCCGTCTGAAGCCATCGATGCAGATGCATATCCACCTGCATGCGAGGGCCCAAAAGAAGTACGCTGCATCTCCCAACTCCAAAATTAGTCGAAAAAGGTGGTTCAACCGGCGAGCATTTTTGGGCCTGATCGACAGTCTGGAATCCACAATCAAGCAACTCCGGTGGAAACCGGGACGGACCGAGTGGGCCGACTACTACACCGAAGACCCTTACCCTCCGGAAGCCCTTGCCGACAAGGTCAAGATTATCGGCGATTTGCTCGAGCAAGTGGGGCCCAAGGATGTATGGGACCTGGGCGCCAACACCGGCCGGTTCAGCCGCGTTGCCAGCGACAAAGGAATCGAGGTTGTCGCCTTGGATCAAGACCCTTCTGTTGTCGAGCAGAGCTACCTGGATTCGCTGACCCGCGGCGAAACAAGGTTTCTCCCCCTCCTTCTCGACCTCACCAATCCCAGCCCACGAATCGGCTGGGCCAGCCGGGAGAGGATGACCCTAGAGGATCGCGGGCCGGTGGATATGCTGCTCGCTCTGGCCCTGGTACACCACTTGGCAATCGCTGGAAATGTACCCCTTGCGATGATCGCCGAGTTTTTCAGCAGCTTATGCCGCTGGGCCGTCGTAGAGTTCGTTCCCAAGGCCGATAAACAAGTCCAACGCCTTCTGGCGGCCCGCAACGACGTTTTTCCTTGCTATACTCCTGAGGGATTCGAGAGGGAGTTCGGAAGGTTCTTCGAGATGGAATCCAAGCACAGCCTCAGAGGATCCGAACGAACGATATATCTAATGCGAAAGAGATAGCTAGGTCGCGGTGGAGCCTTTCACCGCACCCGGATACCTGGGAAGCTGACAGTCCCAACCCGGCACTGGCGACGAGGCCCAACGAACACCAGCAGTTGTAGTTGCTGGGCTGAATTCGTCCCGCTGAAGGACGCGGAATTTGAGCAGCCGAGTTCCCCAGTCATGATGCGTCCCATGGTTCGGCATCGACAAAGATGATGCGGAGTTAGTGTTGCCTCCCCGTTTGCGGCCATTGATATCGGCACTAGCCGACGGACCAATCCTCTACCCGTTTCTGATTACGGCGTATCCGATTCTATTCGCCTGGTCCCACAACATAGAAGTGCTCACCCTGTTCACCAACGTGGCGAAGCTGGCCATGCACCTGGCGGTCGCGATGGCAATCACGTTAGGTGCAGTAGCGTTGCTGGGCCTCATCTTGAAAGACTGGAGAAGAACGGCACTCATCGTCGGTGCCTTGCTGGTGATGTTCTTCGGCTACGGCCACGTTCGGCAATTCATAATGGATGCCGATTTCCCCGGCTATCCCCGGCACAAATATTTCCTGCCAGTCTGGGCCGGGCTCGGACTGGCGGGCAGCTACATTGCCCTTAGGGTACGCGGGGACCTCCGGAACGTTACCAATATGCTCAACGTCATAGCGGCCTTTCTGGTGATAATCTCCCTGATCGATATCGCGTCATTCAAACTCAGTCCGGGCGCTAGATCATCCGCTTTTTCCGGCGGTGCTGCCACAAGCGCTTCGGTGACCGGGACGCAATCTGAGACCGGCCGTGTTTCACCCGACATCTACTACATCATCGCGGACGCGTACACGAACTCACTGAACCTGCAGGAGCGCTTTGGGTACGACAACAGCGAATTCACCGGCTACTTGACTGGCAAAGGGTTCTTCGTCAACTACGATAGCCGCCCCAACTACCCGGAGACTTTTGCGTCGCTGGCGTCGTCTTTGAACATGGAGCATCTGGATTACCTTGCCGATGCCGTGCCTGAGGGCTCGAATCCTTTAACGGTTCACGCAAACCTGATCCGGGGAAACAAGGTGATGAGTTTCCTGAGGGCGCGAGGTTACAAGATCCTCCAGTTCAAACAAGGCTGGTTGGACCGAGAGAATGATGGCCGCGGAGACCTGTATGTTGGCTGTGAAAAGGGCACCTATTTCCGGTACTTCGGCGGCGACTTTACGGAGGTTCTGTTCTCCACCACGCTCTTGGACCCCTTTCTGAAAAGGTTCGGAGTTGTTCAGTCTGGATTGCGAGTAAGACGCCTTTGCGATTTTTCCAGAATCATCGAGGTCACGGACACCCCCGGCCCCAAATTCGTGTTCGCCCATTTGGCGGTTCCCCACCCTCCTTGGGTATTCGGGCCGAATGGAGAAGAGGTTCAGTCCGAAACAGCTGAGCATCTGTACTTAGGGGAACAAGGGTATTTAGACCAACTCATTTTCGTGAACAAGAAGCTCAGAGAAGTCGTCGACGGCCTGTTGACGGGACAGGACAATCCGCCGGTCATAATTATTCAGGGGGACCATGGCTCTGGATTTCTGGGAGATGCGCCCGATGAGGACGCTTACCGGGAAAAAATGGGGATCCTCAATGCCTATCACCTGCCCAACGGCGGCAACGACCTGCTCTACGAGTCCATAACTCCGGTGAACACATTCAGAGTTGTATTCAACCATTACTTCGGGCAGGATTTTGGGCTGCTGGATGATACGAGCCATTTCCAGCCCACGGGGACAGCTGCTTTCAAATACCTCGACGTGACCACCATAGTGAGTGAAAGAAGTGATTGACCGAGAGCATGGCGAGCGGTATCGCCTCTGATAGCCTGAGAACTTTGGCTTTGTGTGGTCCCTTCGGACGTGTTCAGGCTGGAGGATCAGGGGGCCTGGCGCCGCCTCTTGATCTCGTTAATCGCTCCTTCAACTGAAGATGCGTCGAAGCCGAGTTCCACCGCCGTCAGTTCGTCTTGTCGGGCCTCCGCATCCCTGCCGAGCATCGTGTACGCCAGCGCCCGGTTGTAGTAGGCCATGGCAAACCGGGGGTCGAGTTGGATAGCTCGGGTCAGGTCGTCAAGGGCACTTTGGGGTTGGCCGGTGTCCCGATTGGTGAAACCTCGATTGTTGTAGGCCAGGGCCGAGTCAGTGTCGAAGCGGATTGACTCGTCAAAGTCCCGGATGGCGAGTTTGGAGTTCCCGAGCTTGGCGTGGGCCAGTCCTCGATTGTTGTAGGCGCTGGCGAAGCTGGGATCGAGCCGCAGAGCTTGGTCAAAGTCCCCGATGGCCCGTTGCTCCAATCCCATTTGATAGTGAGCACTCCCTCGGAAGAAGTGGGCCTCGGGACTCTGAGGTTCCAGCAGGATAGCCCGGCCGAAAGCTTCAAGGCTCATATCGAGTTGGCCCAACGCCATGTTAGCCTGCCCCTGAAGCAAAAGGGCCGCGGTCGAGTACCCTATGTCTCCGGTGATTCCGAGTGACTTCTCCAGGGGCGGCAGCGCCGATTCCGGCTGGCTCACCCGTATAAACACCTCAGCCAGCCTGTTCCAAAGCCGCCAGCTACCCGGCACCATTTCAGCGCTCTCCCGGTAGAGCCTGGTGGCCTCCATCACCAGGCCGGCGTCTTCCTTCATCAACCCCAAATTGAGCGCCGAGTCCGCCAACGCCAGGCGCGAGCGAAAGTATAATGGGCGGTTCTCGACCCATTTGATGTTGCGGGAGTGCGCTTCCTCGGCCAGGCAAATCTTCAATCCCTCCCCTGCCGTCGCCTGGTTGCACGCGCCGTGGCTCGGCCTTTCCGGGGCGTCGGCTTCGGCCCACATTAGCAAGGCGCTCTGCTCGTAGTAGGTGGAAACATCCGGGGCCAGGTCGATTGCCCGGTCCAGAGAAGAAATGGCAGCTCGCGGGTCACTCTGGCGGTAGAGTTCCGCTGCTTGGTCCGCGTAAATCGCGGCCCGAGGATAATTGATGCTCTTCGCCCAGGTGAGGGTTCCGATACCGGCCACCAAAGAGGCCACCAGCGCGAACCGTACGAAGATGTGCCAGCTATGGCGCCGTTCGGCGCGATGGCGGAGGGAACGGGAACGGCCGGGCCTGGGCCCTCGGCTGGCTGGAGCCGCCCAGTCCGGGGACTCCTGGTGCGTTTGAAAGACCGCCGGCATCGCCACGAAGGCCGCCAGGAGCACCCAAGAAAAGGTCAGGTCGGAGACCCTGGCGATCCCAACCATCTGCTCCAGGAGCCGGCCCGCGAGAGTAGCCATGAGCCCGATCAGGAGGAGCTTATGGACAGCCGAATAACCCCGGCCGAAGTGGATTAATTTAGTGCCTCCCACCACGAAGAGGGCCACGAAGACTCCTAAGGACGCGAACGCCCCTAGAAGTCCAATTTCTACGCCCTGGTGGACGAAGTAATTATGGGCGTGGGCCGCCTCATTCGGTAGAAGTAACTGGGCCGGGTCTGGTGCGCTCTCCAGCAGGTAGACGGTCCGGAACATATCGGGGCCATACCCGATGGCGGGGCGCAGAAAGGACAGGCTCAGGCTATCAAATCCGAACCAGGGGTGCCGTGTCACCAGCCGCCAGGAGTCCTCCCAGAGTTCAACACGGGCCGCGATACCGCCCAGCGCTGGAGCCCCCGAAATTGCCGTCAACCGCGTGCCCAGCGCCTCGGCGGCAGTGGGAGCAAAAGGGCGCACCGAGGGCCGGGGGATCGCCAGGAGTAAGATTGTCGCCAACCCGGCCAGCCCCAGTACCAGGGCCGTCCTTCCCAGGGTGCGCCGGTCGAGGAAGACGGCCGTCAGGACAAGGATGCCTGCCAGGGCCAGGGCCGTGCCAAGCCACGGCCCGCGGCTCTCGGTGCCGAAAATGCCCAATAGCTGAACGGCCAGCACCAACGCCCACAGGGCCAGCTTGCCCCAGAACGCGGCCGCCCTCCAGGGGTCGCGAAGGGTAATGGCAGCGGCGATCAGGGTGACTGGGATCGTCATCAGCATGACGGCGGCGGCAAAGATGGGATTGCCCATGGCAGAGGTGACCCGGTTCGCGGTAGCAGGCTCCATCAAGTCGAGGAAGTCGAAGCGGTAGTACTGGGCCACCGCGTAGCCGGTGACCAACACTCCCACGGCCACGGTGGCCGTCATCAGGCGCCACAACTGGGGCCGGGTCTTCAGGTGAGTGGCGATGACCGCAAAGAGCAACACATAGGCGGTGACGGTGTAGGCGCCGTAGCTGTCCTGGCCGGGAACATTTCCCCACATGCTGACGCTGGGCGACGCGGAAAGTATGGTGCTGAGGAGCGTGGCGCCCAGGTAAGCAAGGGCCGCCAGCACGACCCAACGGGCAGGCCGAGCCCGCAGCCATCCCCTTAACTCGCCCAGCCATGCCTTCGGCACCGATGATGCGCCCCCGTTGGTGAAAAGAGAAAACGAGGAAAGCTTACCCCGCAGGCCCACCTCGATCACCCAGAGGATGGCCATCAACCCGACCAGCGTTCGCAATAGTGCGATCTTGGGTAACTCGTAGGAACCAATCATCGAGGACCACTCGCCGAGGTTGCGGCCGAGGAAGCCCAGGGGCACCAGAAGCACCGCGGAGAGCCACAGGCCCTCCAGGGCGCGGCCGATCCATAGCTCCAGAACCGGGGAGGCGCTGGCAGGCGTCGTGGCTAGCCCAACGGATTCCAAACTTGGCGTTTTCACCTATTGTCCTGGTGACCGCGCCCTTTTGTAGATGGCGATCTCGGGCGAAGAGTTCGACTCCGCTACCAGTTCGTATCCCTTCTCAATCTTCTCGGTTACTTCGGTGAAGCTCTGAAGCGCCGGCCATACGGGCGCCATAAGAATGAATTCGCCCTGGTAGGACAGTATGCAGTTCATCGTCTCGCGGAAGACCGGGCTGTCGAGTAGCCCTTTGGCGCCCACCTCGGAATGGACGCGCTTGATTGCTTCCAGGGTGAAATACCGGCAATGGGTAGGGGCGCCGAAATAGTAGGCGTAGGCCCCGTCACCGGAGAGGTATAGCAGCTCCTCCTGGTCCGAGAGGCGATACCGCTCCTCTAATTCGCCAAAAACCCGGCGCTCGGCTGCGGTAGTGCCCCCGTGGCTCAGATACAGATTCCAGGGGGACTCATATCTTGCCCAGAAAGCAACTGCAAACACAATGGCGAGGCCCGCCATCACCAGCCGGTCCGACGGCAGTCCAGCCGAATGCTTGAGGCGGATCAGCAGCCAACCCAGCGCGATCAAGAACGCCGCCAGCAGCGCGGCCAGGTTGTACCCGATGACGCTGAGGGGAACGACGTCGGTGGTTCTTCTGTCGACGTATGTCGCTACGGCGAGGAACCCCACCAGCCCGAGGGACCATCCTGCCAGGAAGGCCAACTGCCTGCCGGTCATGGGGCCGGTCAGCGTCCCGGTTCTGTGAAGGATCATGACGAGAATCCAGACGGCGGGAGCCACGAAAGCGGCATAGTGATAGCCGAAAAACAGGCCCTGAATGAGCACCACGGCCCCACTGACCGCTCCAACGGAGATAATGACGAACGTGTCCATCCATCGTCTGTAGTAGATCAGAAGGGGGAAGGACAGCCAGCCGAAGATAACCGCGGGCGCCAGCACCGGAGCGAACTGGAATTTATGCCAAAACGCCCACGGGAGGCTTCCGAACCGCTTTAGCTCGATCTCCAGCGAACCTTGGAACAGGGTTGCGTTCCGCATGTCGCGGAGTTCTTGGGGAAAAACGGTCAGGAGCACGCCCAGGATGACGGCGAGCCAACCGGCGGCGCCGGCGGCGGACCACACCAGGTTCTTTCTGAAATCTGGGCCAAGGACGTAGACCATCAACAGAACGTGAATTCCGAGGAGAACAGTTATCCCTTTGAGCGTAAAGAGTGCCGCGAGTGGGAGCCCGGCAAGCAGGTTTAGCCGCCGTGAATTGGACAACGCCAGGGGTACCGCCGCCATGATGAAGATCAGGGAGATCTCTTCCGGTTGCAGCCGGATCAAGAACGACATCGAGAAGAAGATGAGCAGTATTGCCAGGAACACCAGCCGCGGAGACAAGTTGATGCCTTGCAGGAGGCGGCGGACGCTGAATACGAAGCCAAGTGTCGCCAGGAACACAATTGCCCCGTAGACGGCCTTTACCGCCCTCTCGAAAGCGACCTTCGCCGGAAAATCGGAGAATACCGTCGCGATTTTGTAGACGCCGTAGATGATGGCCCTGTGGCCCAGTGGCTTGAGCTCCCAAGACCGGTAGACGTTCAAGGGGAAGTTCCCTTGATTGTCTGCTTGCCGTGCCGCGGCAAAGAAGATCTTGTTGTCGCCGGACAGCGGGGCGTGAAACCACGCGGCGAAAATGCCCAAGGTTATGGCCGCCATAAACGCGGCGGGAAGGACCGCTGGGAATCGACCCCGTGGGTGATTCCCTTGTTGTGGCGTCTCTATAGTGACCTGCCGGTCTGGGGTGGACTGCCGGCCTTGGTGCACGTTCTGGTGCCCGAGCAGTCCTTTCCCCGAGGAGAGTGGGCTGTCCAAAATAAGATCAAGTGCCTCAGCGGCCGTTTTGCAGTGTCCGGATTCTCTCTAGCAGGGCTGCACCGTCAAAACCCAGTCCCACGGCCTGGTCCAGATCGCTGGAAGCCTCGGTATCTCTTCCCAGCATTGTATAAGCAATCGCTCTGAGGGCATAAGCCTGTGTGTATTGCGGGTCCAAGTTGATGGCGCGCTCCGCGTCCGAAACAGCCCGCTCGGGCTGGCCGAGTTCGACAAGGGCGGCGCCCCGGTTGACGTAAGCCTGGCCATAAGTGGGGCTGAGGCGAATAGCCTCGCCGTAGTCCCGGACCGCCTGTTGATAGTCTCCCAGATCAAGATAGGCCAGGCCCCGGTTGTTGTACGCCTCCGGGTATTCCGGCTGAATGGTGATCGCCCGGTCAAGGTCCTTGATTGCCTTTTGAGGATCCCCCAGCTCCCGGTACACGAAACCCCGGTTGCTGAAGCCCTCGGCGAATTCTGAATACGACTTGATAGCCTTGTCCAGGTCCGCTAGGGTGCGCTGTGGCTGACCCAAGAGCCAGTAGGTGAACCCTCGATGAGTGTAAGCCAGGTGATGCAGCGGGTCAAGCCGAAGGGCTTCGTCGAACTCCTCTATGGCCACTAGAGGCTGGTCCAGGTTCCGGTAGGCGATGCCTCGGTAAAAGAAAGCGTGGGCGGAGTTGATCCTGTCCTTCGTGATGGCCAGAGACCTTTCCAGCGGGGCCAGTGCGCGTTCTGATTCCCCCGCAATCAAGTACCTCACCGCCAGTTGGTTGAACAGCGGCCATCCGGCCGGGACCAGGGCTGTAACCCGTTCCAGGTGGCGTAAGCTTTGTTCCTCAACGTCCCGGTCCCCTGTCACCTCAGCCAATTCGAAGCCTGAGATGGCAGCGGCGTGGCCCGCCCGGAAGTTGAAGGGACGCTGCTCCGCCCCTTTCCGGTTAGCCAAATACGCTCGTTCTGCCAGACAACCTTCATAAAGCAGCCGGTCTGAAGCGCCTCCGCAGCCTGGCTCTTGAGGTATCCCCTCCTGGGAGCGGTAGATCGAGTATACCGCAGCCTGGCGGTTGTAGTTGAGCCACACATCCGGCGCGAGGTCAACTGCACGGTCTAGGCTCGCGAGCGCGCTTTGGTGGTTGCCTTGTCTGGACTCCCCCATTCCGGCAGCCGCGATAAATCCAGCACGCGGGTAGTTGATTGTTTTCACCCAGGTCAGCGCTCCAATCCCGGCAATCAATAGGCCAACCGCCGCCAGCCGCCAGAGCCCCGGCCAGTCGAAGCGGCTCTGCCTATGGGCAATTGAGGATCCGGCAGGGGGGTGTAAGCTGTGAACCCCAGTATGCGGCTTAGGCGTCTTCATTGCCACGGGCAAGGCGACGAATATCCCCAACAACACCCAAAAGACCGTCAAGTCCGAGACACGGGCCAGCCCCGTCATTTGTTCCAGCCCGCGTCCCCCCAAGGTGCCCAGCAGGGCAATCAGCACCATCGTCTGGACAGGGTGATAGTCTCGCCTTTTCCACAGGAACTGGTAACCGCCCACCAGCAATGGCGCCACGAAGATACCCAGCGAACTCATCAATCCCAGAAATCCCGCCTCTACCCCCTGATGGATAAAATAGTTGTGGGCATGGACCGACTCCCGAGGCATCTGGTCCCCACCTCGCGGGGGGCTAGCGACCATGTAAGTGTATCTGAACAGGTCAGGCCCGTACCCAATGAGTGGGCGCAGAAAGGAGAGACTCAGGCTGTCGAACTCGAACCAGGGGCGGTTCACCATGAGATTCCAGGAGTCCCTCCAGATTTCGACCCGGCCCTGGAGACCGCCTCTCGCCGTGACCCGGCCGCCCAAATCGCCAACGAGCTTCGACACCTCCTCGCTGACGGAGTGGTCGAGGACGCGTGTCCCGCCAACCTCCTCTTTCTCGGAGGTGGCGGCTTCGCCCGAAGCGGCTGCCAGGTTGCTATCGGAAGCCGGGTCACCCATCACGACGGCATCGCCTCCATTCAGATCGGACGGGACGATGAGTACGGCCGCCGTAATGGCTGAGGCCAAGACCAGGACCCAAGCGATCCGGGTGGCCAAGCGCCATCCCGCGAATACCAATGCCATCGCGATGATGGCAGCCAGGGCCAGTACCAAGCTGGCCCACGGGCCGCGGCTGTCGGTGAATAGCATCCCTAGCAGTTGGACCGCGAGCACCAAGGACCATAAAGAAGACTTCCACCAGAAGCTGTGACTCCTCACCGGGGATCGCAGGTGGACTGCGGCGGTCGCCAGCGAAACCGGTATCGTCATTAGAAGGACGGCCCCGGCGAGAATTGGGTTACCCATGGTCGCCGTCGCCCGGGTCGTGTTGGGAGGGTCCGTCAAACCAAAGACGTCGTGCCCGTAGTGTTGGAGCATAGCAAACCCGGCAACCAGCGTGCCCATGAGTGCGATGGCAGAAAGCAGCCGCCACACTTGGGCCCTGGTCCGGAGGTGGGTGGCTATGACGGCGAAGAGCAGCCCGTAGGCCATCATGGTGTAGGCGGCGTATCCGTCCTCACCGGGGACCTCACCCCACAGGCTGACTTCGAATGACGCCGACAGGAGGGTGCTGATCAGGATCGTGCACAGGAAGAAGATCACGGCCAGTGTCAGCCACCGCGTGGGCTGATCGCCAAGCCATCTAAACAGTCCACGGGCCCATGCCCTCGGTTCGAAGAGGGAGCTGCCCGGCCCAATAAGGTGACCGAAAGAAAACTGGGTCTGTACCGCCCACTGGGTAAGCCACAACATGGCCATCAGCCCGGCCAATGTCCGCAACAGGGCGATCTTGGGCACTTCCAGGTAGGCGATCGCCGAGGCGGATATCAGGTCTCCCCGCTCGACGAAGGCCAAGGGAACCAGCACCACCGTGAGTAGCCACAGGGACTCTAGACCACGGTTGATCCAGGACACCAGGGTTTCGGCGGTGATGACGGGTATTAAAGTCGGCGCAGCGGCTTTCAAGCTTCCGGCCCGTCCTTCAGGGTGACAGCTGCGGCAATATCTGCCAACCCCGCCGGCCAGTCTCTGCTTCCCAATGCTGTTCTTCCCTGCCCGTCATGGCGTTTTGAAGATTGGCCTAGTATACCAGATCGTTCATGCTCCTGAGGGGTAGGATTCAACCGCTGGATGAGGGCCAAGGCCCCCATCCAGCCAATCGTAGAGGGATGAGAAATCGACGAACTGGGCATGCTCCCCAAGATCTACCGTGCCGGCATGAATCGGCTGATACAACTTCTCGCTAATCGGCATTGAGTGAGCCGCATCATCGTTCGACTTGTGTCTTCCCTTCCCGGCGATAGGTGGGGTCCCTCCTATCCTCCGCCCAGCCTGGTGCGGAAAATCCAAGTAACGTCGGGCACCCCATGATCTACCGGCTCCGTTGGCATCCTGGGCAAGCTAGCGACGCTGGGCTACGCGACGGCAAAAAGGCGATCGGCAGCATTGGCGTTGGGCGCTGTTGGGAGACTGATCCTCACAATCTGACTCGATCAAAGATTCTCTCTGGAACTTAGCGTTCCGCCTTGTTACGGTTATTGTGATCTCTGCGATACGGGAGGAGGGTTCGCGCGTCGTGGCGCTTCTCCGACCTGGTGTCGGATTACTCCGGGTCTATGCTCTCGTTGCCCTTGGGATGAAAGACAAAGGTCAAAGATGAGGCTGGCCCCGCGGTGTTGCCTGCACCAATATTCGGGCGGACCGCAGAATTAAATATGTCTGAGCCCTGTACCTGGGAGAGGAAAGCCAGGCGATACAGCAGCAACAGGGAGAGAGACGGTTTGCAAAGGCTCAAAACCCAGCGCAGATGGGCGCTCAAGAAGAATATGCCGTTCCGGTTTGGCGCAACGCTCTTACTTGTCGGCCTGGCTCTGTTTTCGATCGCATCCGCAACCCTGATTCTTGCCGCTCCCGGTTCGCTGGCTGCCGGAGAGGTGACGGTCGATCCCAGCCAGGTCTACACCGGCGATACCATAGAGATATCCTTGAAAGGGTTTCCGGGAGACTATCCGGTGCCGGCCGGGGCGATGACTCTAGGTGGAATACGACTCCCCATCCCAGGTGTGTTTGGCGCCCCAGGAGTCACGCCAAGGACGGATAGTCTTGGCGACGTGACCTTCACAGTTCAAGTACCGTCGAATGTGCCATTGGGGGATCAAACCCTGACCGTCACCCAATTCGCCGGAGACGGCGAGCGGACCGCGGCCGTCACAATTCTCGCCGCCGAGGTGAGCTTTTCTTCCGGCGCCACTTCGCCCAACCAGCCCGCTGTAATTCGCGGCTCGGGCTTCACTCCCGCTAGCCGCTCCGGTGGCAAAGGAACCTTGGGCGTCCACCAGATTAGCGGGGAAGGAGCCAGCGGCATTACGGTAAACGGACTGCTGCTGAAGGCCCCTCACGTAACCTACCCGGTCGATCTCGATAGCGACGGCCGGCTGACGGCGACCCTAACCATGCCGGAAGATTATGCGACCTTCCCCGGCGGCACTCTCGAGGTCAAGGTCATCGATGATGCCGGTCGAGCCGGCGTCGGGGTGTGGATCATACGGCCACGTAAGATCAGCCTGAGTCCCGCGAAGATTGGAAGGGGAGGCAAGGTGAAGGTCACGGGCTCCGGGTTCTTAGCCACTGACCGGTCCTCCACCAGATGCATGGCGGTGGACATCGCCTACGCCGGAACCATTCTGAGAAGGGTCTATTCGGACTCCACCGGCGCTTTCACGACTACCATCACCGTGCCGATGACCCCGGGGCCGTCCCGTCTAGCAACACAGTTTCGGCGACCATATCCGGCTGTTCGACCGCGCCGGCAACGACCGCCACTCACCAAGTGCCCTCGAGGAAATTGACGATCTCGCCCATATACGGCATCGTTGGCACTCAGGTCACCGTTTCCGGCGTCAGCTTCGATGGGTATTCACCGATTACCACTATGAAAATGGACACAAAATCGGTCCTGCCTGCGACTCCGCCGATCGTGGGCCAGGATGGCAGTTTCTCCGTCAAGTTCACCGCCCCTCAGCTTGACGCCGGGACCAAAGAGTTGAAGATTACCTTCGGCGGTGTCGAATACACCAAGCATTTTGAATTGCTTGACGCACTACCACCCAGGCCCATTCCGACCGCCACGCCAACACCTAGGCCAACCCCGGCCCCGACGCCTCTTCCAAAATTTGTCGATGCCATACAACCGTTGCAAAACAATCTGTTGAGGATATGGAGTTATAGCGATGCACTGGGCCGATGGGACCGTTATGACCCAAGGCCCGGCTTTGCCGGCAGCAACAATTTGATCACCATGACCCCAGGCGATCTCTACTGGATCAGGGTGGACGAAAGCTCGGTGGTGCTGCTAAACGGACAGGAGCGAGACCTGAATGCCGGGTGGAATCTCATCCACTGGTAAGCAGGTCCGTTCCGGGGCCGGGATTGGCGGCAGGCGGGAGCCACCGGGGAATCACCCGTTCGAACGAGGTGCGGGTAAGGAAGCTGGGCTCGTAGAACGGGCAGTGGAGTTCCCTTCGCGCCAGGGGGCTGTTCGGGGCTTTCCCGTCTAGCGGGGAGTCGGAGCGTGGGATCAATTCCTGCTCAATCAATTCTTGCTCAACCCACTCCCGGCCGAGCTATCATGTGTTTTGGCATGAAAAAGTGTCCGGTTAATCGCAGTTGGAGATTGCTCGCGGCTAACCGGCCGTGGCTGAGGACTTATGATCCGACTAGCTTTGTCAGCCGCAGGTTTCGGCGAGCCCGTGTTCCATCGCCAGTGATGATCCACTTGACGCGGTCAGCATTGGTCTGATCTGGGAAATCCCGGCTAAGGTATAATTGGCCGATGTATTCGCTGCGCCTGGCTCCCGTCACGCCCCTGCACCCCAGCAGCATCCCCAAGGTCGACTCATTGCTGTTTTCGGCTATTTCCGTCGGCCTGGTCCTCTTGTTCCTCATGCCGCTGGTCGTCACGGAGTGGACCGTCTCCCCATTCATATTTGGTAAGGCAATATACGCCAGAGCGCTCATTCTGGTGCTGGTCGCGCTATGGATAGTGCTGCGGTTCCGTGACCCGGCCTATGACCTGCCCCGCTCGTGGGTGTTGCTGTTTTTTTGCCGTCTACGTATTCCTCGTCTTCGTTTCAGCGCTTACCGGTGTCAGCACCGGTAGTAGTCTGGTTTCCAGCTACCATCGGATGACCGGTGTCGCGGATCTGGTGCTGTGGTTCCTTCTGGCCGTGGTCGCTACATCGATACTGGGGTCGCCCAGGGCGTGGTTGTCGCTGCTCAACTGGTTTGCTCTCTCGGGTTTGGTGCTGTCCTTGCTAGCGCTGGCCCAGAACTCTTTTCTCCCGAGGACTTTCTACCTCGGCGCGACCTGTTCCTTGCAAGTGACCTTGGGCAACCCAGCCTATCTGGCCGCAATCCTTGTCATGACCACCTTGACCACCACGGGACTATTGGTCGCCTCATTCCTGCCCTCCCCGGAAGGTGGAGGCGAGACCCGCGGCGCCCCGGGTCCACCCGACGGCGGGCAACCAGGGAATCCGGGGCAGCAGGCCCAAGATATGGACAGACCCCGGCGGGGTCTTGCCCGTATGTGGCAGGGTTTATGGTTGGGCACCGCGCTGCTGGGCGTCTGGGTGCTAATCCTCATCGGCAGCCGTGGGGCCCTGGTGGGTCTAGCGGCCGGCGCGCTGGCAATCCCCGTGGGTCTGGCCATATGGGGAAACCGAAGGGCCCTTCTCCCGGCAGTTCTGGGTGCGGGGGGCATTCTGGGCCTCCTGGCGCTTCTGACGCTGTTGGGAGACAGTGCTAGCTTCTCGGCGAGGGAGGCTTGCCGGGGTGGTATTTCTCGCCTGATTAGTACGGCGACCCAGGTGGGTGAAGTGACCGCTTCCCGTGTTTCTGGCCTATCGGGCACGGAGCCTGATACCGCTGGGGGAGCCTGGGTGGTGGTGCCGTCGGGGGGAGCCTCGGCGCCAGACTGGAGTATATGGACGTGGGCTTCGAAGCGCTCCGGGATCGTCCTATTCTGGGTTGGGGACATGGGAATTTCGGCACGGCCTTTGACCGCTTCGCAGACGCTTCAATCTATGTGTACGGTCCCCTTCGAACTGACCAGGCCCACAGCCAACCCATTGAAGAACTGGCAACTCACGGCGTTCTCGGCACGCTCGCGTTCGCCGCTCTGTGGCTGGCGCTTCTGTGGGCCGTGGTCCGCCGGAGGAGGCCGCCCCGGGAAGAGATCGTCGCCTACGCGGTGCTGGGAGCCCTGGCTGGGCATTTTGTCCAGAACCTGTTTCTGTTTTACACCCCAGCATCCTTGCTCTTCTGGGTTATTCTCGTCGCCTGGGTGGCTGGACAAGAATCCGGGGTGGAGCGGGCCGCCGAGCGGGAAAACGCAGGGCCCCAAGGTTCGGGAACTATCCGCCGCGCCCCTCAAAGCCTCCAGAGGAAGGAATCGCCGAAGTGGGCGCCACTGGTACTCGGGGTCGTACTGGTCTCCGTGCTCGCGTTGTCTATGTATCATTTGGTCTACGTCCCATATTCGGCTAATCGAACAATGACCCAGGCGTTCAACGATCCCAACCCGCTGGCCAGTCGCCTCGCTTTGGCCACAAAGAGCTTCGAAGCAGCCCCGGGTATGTCTTACCGGCCGAGAGAGCTGATGTTTAGCTTATTGCTGGGCGTCATAGATGAGTTCAGCCCGGAAGAGAAGAAGTTGGTTGCCGACTTCGTGCTATACGAGGTCCAGCGTACTCTCGACGGGGACAGCAAGAATGTCCGCGTCGTGGCGAATGGGATCGCAATGCTTCAGCCGATGGCTTCACCCGAGGGCCTGGAGTTCTTGGACCGCCTGCTCCGGCATCTTCGGGAGCAGGCGCCTGAACGAGAGTACACGTATGCGCTCTTGGCGAATCAGGAGAATCTGAAGGGCAACCACCGCGAAGCGATCCGGATTGCCGAAGAGTTTGAGGCCCTTACTCCTTGGGTCTCGGAAACACTTGTCGAGATCAAGAGGGTCGCCGTGGAAGCGCTGGGAGATGGCTGATGGGGGGTGGCGCCGGCACCCACCCAAATGGTGTCGGCTGACGAGTCGCAAGGATGTCTCAAGCCCGTGGTCTGTAGTGCCCGGTCCCACCCTGTTGACTCTATCTTGCGCCAGTGTGCTCAGTTGCTTGGTTTTAGCAAGCTGCTAGGCCGGCTTGCACGTTCCGACGGACAGCCTCGCGGTTTTTCGGGACGATGGTTCCGTTCGGTTCGACTACCCAAACGCCGTAGTCCACCGTAACCCCTGTTTTGGTAACGACCACCCATTCGTCGTTGACCGGGTTCCAGGTCGCGACCAGATCAGCCACGATCAAAGCCGGGGCGCACTTCACCAGGTGGGCCCACAAATTCGTGACCGCTTCGGTGATTTCCTTCACGGCGGGAGTGGGTGGGGGAACGGGCGTGGGCGTGACGAGGGCGGCCACGGAGTCCGCGCTGCACTCCAACTTCACTGACGCATCCCAGGCCTGGGCCTGGCCGGAATACGGCTGGAGTTCCCCGGTCAACGCCGTCACTTTCCAAGTGCCGAACTCTCGTCCCGAGTCCGCTTTGGTAACGACCACCCATTCACCTCGGGCTGGGTCGTGGGTGGCTTCAAAAGCCTCTTTTTTCAGGTTTGGAAAACATCGGCTCAGGTGGGACCAAACCGTCGCCAAAGCGTCGTCGGCTACAGTAATGACCGGCGCTTGGGGTCCGGCGGGCTTGGCGATGGCCTCGAGTGCCGCCGCGCTGCATTGGGAATCAAATGCCGTTTGCCATTGGCGGGACACGGCGTCGTGGGGCGTGACCGCGCCGGTGTCGGCATCCACCTTCCAGAAGCCGTAGGCCTGGGTTGCCGTGGCCGAGCTGGCGATGAACCACTCGCCATTTATGAGGGTGGCTTCGAGTTCGGGGGAGATAAGAGTAGCGCATTGGCTAACGTGGACCCAGGCCAGGTCCCGGGCTAACTCCAGGCTTCGGACTAAAGCCCCGTCGGCAAGCCCTTCGACATCGTCGCCAGCCTCAGCGTCGTCACCGGCCTCAGCGTCGGCCGCAGCATCGGGGTCAGCGGCGTCGG
>PVBE012219456.1_pt1 | contig 17012 bp, 17 predicted proteins | sample 1631181 | NCBI WGS metagenome assembly PVBE01 (sample SAMN08397723, study PRJNA350692) | Marine metagenome, whole genome shotgun sequencing project. | isolation source: water | place: Pacific Ocean | collected 2012-04 | reverse complement strand
GCCGAGCTTGATCTCGACCTCCGCGCGCGCCTCCTGGGCGTCTTGACTGGCCTTCTCTGCGGCGTCGATGGCCTCACGGGCGCGCTCGTCACGCTCTTCTAGAGCGCTAGTGATAGGTCCCATGACCATCTTCCATGCGAATGGAAGCGTCACGAGGAAGATCACCCACGTCCAGAGCATGTTTCCACCCTGACTCAGGTCGAGCGGGTTGAAACCACCGCCTTCACCAGGAGAGAAGAGGAGCAAGTACTGCATGGTCATGCCTCCGATTTATGTGAGCCTGCCGTGAACGTGCGCGACAAAGAGTCTGCGCGCGCGCACGAAGCAACTCAACCGAGGGCGATCAGCAGGGTGACGACGACGCCGAAGAGGCAGACACCTTCGATCAGCGCGGCGAGGATGATAGAGCCACCGCGGATGTCGCCGGCAGCCTCAGGCTGACGGGCGATGCCCTCGTTGGCGGCGGCACCGATGCGACCGATGCCCATACCCGCGCCGATTCCGACGAGACCAGCGCCAATACCCGCGCCCATCTTCGACAGATCAAAGGTCTGCGCAGTTGCTTTCGCCATCTGAACAGCCTGCGCGTGGATCTCGGGGTCCGTGGCAGTTTCCTGGAAAATGCTCATTGTCTTTCTTTCCTTTTGATTCAGCGCCTAAGGGCGCCCTTGGTGAAGTTAGAGGATCTAGTTGGTTCGAGCCCCGTCCTGAGAACAGCCTCAGTGATCGGGGTGTACGGATGAGTGAACGAAGAGAATCGAGAGCTGCGTAAAGACGTATGCCTGAAGCATCGCCACGAAGAACTCGATGATCATGATGAACACGGCGAAGCCGAGCGCCACAGGAGAGGACGCCCAGCCGATGCCGGGTCCGAACTGTTGGGCGAAGTAGAAGATCAAGCCCATGAAGGAGAGGACCACGAGGTGTCCCCCGCTCATGTTCGCGAAGAGCCTGATCATCAAGGCGAAGGGCTTGATGCAGAGGCCGACCACCTCGACCAGGAACATCAGCGGCCAGAGGGCCGCGGGGACGTGGGGCACGAGGTTCTTCCAGAAGGCTATGGGCCCCTGAGCGACCATTCCGCATCCAAGCATGGCGGCGAAGGTCACGACTGCGAGGGCTCCGGTGACGAAGATGCTCGCCGTCGCGGTCGCAGAGCCAGGCACGAGGCCCAGCATGTTCATAAAGAGGATGAAGAAGAAGATCGTGAGGAAGAGCGGCAGGAAGCGCTGACCAGACTCCCGACCCATGACGGGGTAGACCATGTCGTCACGGACCCAACCTGCAAAGCCAGCGAACAGGCGGCTCATATAGTCGCCTTTGCCGGTCCTGAGGTACTTAGGCACTCCCAGGAAGCAGATAAAGAGGAGGATCGCCGCCGCCAACTGGAAGAGCTGGAGGTTGGTCATGATGAGCTGGTTGCCAGCCCACTCCGGGTCCATATCGAAGAATCCGAAGCTCTCAGGGAGGGCGATGGCTGCGACGTACTGCGTCTGGGCGTGAGCCGCGTGCTCCTCCGCCGTCTCGCCGGAGTGATCGTCATGACCTGCGTCATCGTCATGGCTCGCGTGGATGAGCCGCTCAGGGTTCAGGTGCGCGTGGAGCATCAAGAAGGGGTTGTCACCCGAGTGATGCGCCACGTGCCCGGACGCGAACCAGATGGGGAACGCGATCGCGATGACCGCGAGGACCGGACGCAAGAAGTTCATGCTTGTCCCTCATCCAAGGGAATGGTGGTGCGCTGCGCCCCGATCTTCATGAGGTCCGACATCCCAGCAATCATGACGCAGACCGCGCACACGGCGAAGGCGAGGAGGAAGGACTGCCAGTCGCAGCGCGCGGCGGCTTCGGGCAAGTACCGCAGAGCGAGCGCCCCTGCGAAAGCGGCGAGCATCTTAAGTAGGAAGCCGACCGTGAACGCGGAGAACAGGCGCTTGGGCGCCGTCTTCGCGATCTTGTGCTGAAGAGAGGCGCCGACGCTCGCGACGGTCGCGCCACCCAAGGCTCCCACCAGGACGCCTGTCCCCACGACTCCGCCTAGACGCCACGCGATGAGCGCGGCGAGGCCGAGTACGAAGACAGTCGTGATGGTTGTGCGGATCATTTTTTGTTGTGCGAGTCGTCTCCCAGATCACGGCCAGCCCCCGCGGGCGGGACCTTCTTGACCAAAGAGATGAAGCCTCCCGTCGCGCCTAAGAGCGAGCCGGCGATGAGCAGCCAAGGCGAAGTGCCGAAGTGATCATCAAGCCACCACCCCACTCCTACGAAGAGGAGGATGGTCGCACCATAGGTCATCCCGAGCGCCGCAGCGCCGCCGCCTTGGGCAGCGGAAGAGAGCGGAGCCTCTCCTCTGTCCTTAGCCGCGCTCTTACGCGATGTCTTGGGAAGTGCCATGGTGCGGAGCACCCGAGATCAACGCCGCGAGCATTAGCTCGTCCGAGCGGTCCCTCGGGGGACCATAGGGTGGCCATGGGAGGCCTTATTCTCAAAGAATCTGGCCGGTTTCCTGCCTCTTTGAAGAGGCGCAACCGAACCTTGAGGCCAAAGATGTTAGGGACCCCGCCGCCGTGGTCAATCTTCATGCGCGGAAAATGGGAGCATGAATTTCCAATCCCAAACAGGGCTCGCAGAGGCCGGAGTCCCCGCCTAGAATCTTCCGCCTCGAAACCAGGCCAAAAGACGCTGCCTGGCCCCTCAATAGACCCTCAGAACACCTCACCCCGGAGCCCAGCCGTGGAACGCACTCTCGTCCTTTGCAAGCCCGACGCCGTCCAGCGCGGCCTCGTCGGAACCATCCTCAACCGCTTCGAGCAGAAGGGCCTCAAGCTCGTAGGCCTCAAGATGCGGCACTTCCCCGATGAGGTCATCCAGCAGCACTACTCCGTCCACGCCGACAAGCCCTTCTACGGCGCCCTCGTCGGCTTCATGACCAGCGGGCCCGTTGTCGCCATCGCCCTCGAGGGCAAGGACGCCATCAACTGCGTGCGCGGCCTCATGGGCAAGACCAACTCCGCTGAGGCAGCGCCTGGCACGATCCGAGGCGACTACGGCCTCTCCTTCTCGAACAACCTCGTGCATGGCTCCGACGGGCCCGAGTCCTCCGCGACCGAGCTCGCCCTCTTCTTCTCCGAGGAAGGCGACCTCATCGACTGGACCCCCGACGTGACCGCTTGGGTCTACTCCCAAGAAGAGCTCAGCTGAACCTCAACCACCGACAGATCGGCGAGCTTGTGGAGGAGCTTGGAGCCCTCCTCAAAGGGGCCACCCTCCGCGACGTGGAGCCGCGGCCCCCGAGAGACGTCGTCCTCGCCCTCGTCCCTGCCCCAGACGGCCCCGACGTCCCGATCCTCCGGCTCTACCTCTCCTGCCAGCCGGAGACCGGGAGGCTCCACCTCCAGCACGACCGGCTCCAGCGGCACACGGGTCCAGAGGGTCCGTTCTATCAGCGCGTCACAGCTGAGCTCGCTGGAGCAGAGCTGAGGCGTGTCCAACAGGTCCGCGGAGACCGACTTGTCCTCTTTGAGTTCAACGCCGAGGCGGGGCGGCGCGCCCTCCTCCTCGAGCTCACAGGCCGGCACGCCAACCTGGTCTTGCTCGGCAAGGGCGACGAGGTCTTGGACGTCCTCGTCCCGGCGCCGAAGAAGAAGCAGCACACGAGGCTCGTCGTAGGTGAGCCCTGGAGCCCTCCTCCGGGGCGACCTGATTCAGAGGAGCCGCTGAGCCTCAAGGAAGAGATCCCTGAGCCCGAAGTGCTCCCTGACTCCGTACAGCGCGGACACGAGCACCGGGCTCCCCTCTCCTACCGGGTGGAGTCGGCCCTCGCCCCCCGGGCAGAGGCTGACGCAGCAGACCTCCTGCGCCGCGACCTCGTCCGTCGAATCGATCGGCGACTGTCGCGGACCCGAGGCGCGCTCAAGGGCCTCAACCGAAGAGAAGAGGCGGCCGCTGGAGCCGAGCGCGTGAGACAGGACGGAGAGCTCCTGAAGGCCAGCCAAGGTGAGGTCCCCCGCGGCGCTGACTCCGTGGAGCTCGTGGACTACTTTGACGAGGACGCCAAACCCCGCACGATCACCCTCGACCCCAAGCTCTCCGCTGGAGAGAACGCTGAGAAGTACTTCGCTCGCTACAAGAAGCTCCTGCGCTCCGCGGACGGCCTCGAAGAGGAGCGCGCTCGCCAAGAGAAGAAGGAGGCTGCGCTCTCTTCTCTCTCTCAGAGGCTTTGCGCCGGCGAGGAGGACCCCGCAGTCATCGAGCGTGAGGCGCTAGAGGGAGGCCTCCTTGAGGCCCGCCAAGAGGCTGACGAGCGCAAGCGCAAGGCGCCCGCCAAGCGGCTCCCCTACAAGACCTTCCGAGCGGCCCGCGGCTCGGAGGTCCGCGTCGGCAGGACCGCTAGAGACAACGACCAGCTCACCTTCCGCCACGCTAAGGGCAACGACCTGTGGCTCCACACTGCGGACGCCCCAGGCAGCCACGTCGTCCTCTGCCTCTCAGGCAAGGGAGACCCCGACGATGAAGAGGTCCTCGACGCTGCGACCCTCGCCGTCCACTTCTCACCCCTGCGAGAGGCCTCCCGCGCCGACGTCCACACAGCACGAGTCAAGGAGGTCAAGAAGCCTAGGGGCGCGAAGCCCGGCCTCGTGACGCTCTCTGGGGGGAAGACTCTCCACGTCAGAATGCAACCTGAGCGCCTACAGCGCCTATTGTCCCGTGAGGGGCAACCCCCCACACCTCCCGGCACCTGAGCGCCCTTTCTGCGTACAATCTCCCTCTATGCGACCCCTCATCCCCCTCCTCCTCCTCATCTTCGCAGCCTGCCAGTCCTCGGACATGAGCGATGAGGAGCGCGAGCGCTTCCTCGACATCCACGTCGAGTCTGCGGGAGCCTACCTCTCCATGGGCGACTACGGGCGCGCCGTCGACCAGGCCCTGCGGGGACTTGACCTCGACCCGGAGCACTTCAGGTTGCGCCTCTACCTCGCCCGCGGACTCCAGAAGACCGGTCGCACCGAGGACGTGCTCAAGGCAGAGCGGGTGTTCAGGACCATGGATCGCAGCGAGGACTATCGCGTGGCGCTCGGTCTCGGAGAGACCGTCGAGCGTCGCGGACTCGCGCTCTCAGAGGCCGCCGAAGGAGTGCGCTCAGGCTCGCGCTTCACGGAGCATCTGGACCAGGAGGCCCGCGCAGACGAGCTCGATCAGGAGGCCACAGCCGCTTGGCATGAGGCGATCGGCCTCTACAAGGAGGCCTTGACCCTCGCACCTGCAGACGCAGAGGTCCTGAACGGACTGGTGCGGGCCCACACCCTGCTTGAGGAGAACGGAGCCGCCCTCACCTGGGGAGCGAAGGTGATTGAGGTCACCGCGAGCGACCGCAACTGGTGGACGGAGGCCCTCAAGAGGCCTGGAATGAGCCCCAGAGAAGAGGCTGCCTGCCGCCGCAGCATCGAGCAGTTGGACCGCCTGGAGTCCTCTGTGCACATGAACAGCTACAGCATCCTCGCGGCCTCCCAAGACCTCGAGCCGGCCCTCGAACACCTCGAGCTCGCCGCCACGCTCAACCCCTCAGACAGCACCATTCACAGCCGCCGCGCCGAGCTCCTCGTCGAGCTCGGAAGACACGCCGAGGCTCTCAGCTCGATCAACTCCTTTTTGAGCAGCACCGACGAGACCTTTGACTCTCAGGACGTCCGCCGCGCCTTCCAGCTGAGAGCAGCCTGCGAGGCCGCGCTCGACTCGAGAGAGGGCTAGAGCTCTCCCTCGTCTCAGGGAGCGTCCCCGGGCCCTCGCGGCGACCAGACTATCGTCCGATCTTGGCCGCCAGCGTTGATGAGGCCCAGTCGGACCGGCTCGTCAGGACCCCGCTGCGTGAGCGCTTTTGTGATGTCTGCAGGTTTACGGAGCGGACCCTTATTGAGGCTCGTCAAGATGTCTCCGCGCCGCACGCCCAGCTCATCAGCGATGCTCCCAGGGACAGTCCGTATGACCAACAGGCCCCTGAGGTCCCCGGGGAGGCCGAGGTGCTCCAACTCGCTGGGATCGAGCTTCGAGCACTCCACGCCGAGCACATCGGTCCTGGGATCTCCCTCCGCGGGCGGCACGAGCGCTCCATTGGAGCCGGCTGGCGCGCCGAAGCGCAGGCGCAGGCCGCCGAGCCCAGGGAACTCGCTCTCTAACTCCGGGTGCGCCTTGAGCAGCTCATCGATGTTCTGAGCCTCCCACTGGTGCTCGTTATCCCCGCCTGCACCGGACCTTCGCGTCCGGACCTTCATGCCGTTAGGGCCAAACTCCACGCTGAAAGACCGCTGCTCGAAACCGCTCCCAGGGATGGCTCCAGGCGCGAAGCCTTGCTGCATCTGTCGCTGGAGCTGGTCGAACTTGTTCTGGAGATTCCGCTCGATCTCATCAGGGCTCATCCCCAATCCGCCGAGCGGTGATGTGCGAAACCAGTCGAGGTCGCCGGCACCAAAGCCCCACGGATCCTGGCTCTTCACCGGCCTCTTCTCGAGCTCTCTCAGCGCCATCCGCGCTGTCCAAGCCAGCTCACCGACGGCGGGGTCAGCCGCCCAAGCCTGGATGCTTCGAAAGACGCTGTCATCACGGCCTCCCGCCTCAACGATGGCCTCATAGGCTGCCATGCGCAGGTCCAAGTCTCCCTCTACGAGGCGCGCGGCCCAGAGGTCGGCGTCAAAGTGACCAGAGGGGACCTCAGTCACCTCCTCACACTCGACCGTTGAGAGGGGCACGGGCACGAGCCGCTCCTCCTCACCGTCTTGGCTGAAGGCTATAGCTGAGGTAGCCGCGACGAGAGACAAGGAGATAGCGAGGTGCTTCATTCGGGTTCCTCTAGGTAAAAGAGATGATCCGGGCGCCTGCCCGGTCTGATCAGCGGATCAATTTATGACCGGCGACGCTCACCCTGCCTTGCCCTGCAGGAGGTGTGGTCACTTGTGCCCCAGGGTCCTCGCCGAAGAGGGCGGCGTCCTCGCTGAACGCGAGCTCGCCGGGCAAGAGCGGACGCAGCGGCGAGACGGGACTGGGGGTCGCGGGGGCGACCGTCTCCTCAAGCGCTAATCCCACGGGTGCAGGAGCCTCAGGAGCGATCGGTGTCTCGCTGCCGCCGAACCAAAAGAAGAGGCCGATGCCAGCGAGGAGCGCGGCAGCAGCGAGCTGCCGGAAGCGGTAGACGGGAGCGGCGGTGGTCGGCGCAGTCTCAAAGCGCCCCTCCGCCGCGAGGACCGCGCGCACATCGGGCCACAGCCCAGGCGCGCCGGAGTCCGCTCCCAAGGAGAGGAAGGCTTCGCGAGCGCCCCTCAAAGACTCAAGCTCCTCTCTGCACTCAGGACACTCATCGAGGTGCAGCCGCAGGGCTCGCGCAGCGGGGCCTTGCTCTCCGTCTAGGTGGAGGTCACCACCGACAAACAGGGGCAGGTCCGCGCGGACCACTTCGCAGCTTAGCTGTGTATCAGGCTTCATTTACTCGTCTCCGGGGTCTCCCCCATCGTTTTCATGCTCTACGTATGAATCAAGGGCAGCGTTAGCGGATCCCGCTGACTCTCTACCCACCTGGACGCTGACGCGCTCTCGCCGCTCCCACTCCTCTTGAAAGAGCTTTCGCCCCCTATGAAGACGCCAGCGAACGGTCACATTTGTGGCGCCCACGATCTCCGCGATCTCGGCACAAGAGAGCCCCTCAAGCTCCCTCAGCACCAGGACGGACTGAAAGTGCGGCGCGAGAGCTTCGAGGCAACGGTGGACCTCATCGACCGTCTCTTCTCGCTCGAGACCAGCGCTAGGATCCTCGACCCCTTCGTCGACGAGCTCAGGCGCCTGAGAGTCCTCGTCATCGAGCAAGCCTCCCTTGGCGACGACCCGTCGCTTGCGCAGGTGGTCGATGGCGAGGTTCGTCACGATCCTGTGCAGCCAGGTGGAGAAGGCGTACTCGAAGTCAAAGCGCTCGAGGCTGCGAAACACTCGCAAGAAGGCCTCCTGCGCGACATCTCTCGCGTCCTCTTCATTCGCGATCAGTCCGCGCGCGACGCGATAGGCGCGCATCTCATGGGTCCGGACGAGCCAAGCGAAGGCCCCCTCATCACCGGATTGAGCGCGGCGGATCCACGCGGCCTCCTCGGCCTTTCGCCTCGCTCGTTCCTCCTTGTCAGCCTCCGCAGGATCAGTCAACGAGGTCTCCCCGGGAGGGCCTTTATCCCTCCCGACATCCTCTCGCCCGTCATCGACGGGGAGCGCATCCGGGGCTAGATCGTCCATGGCAACGTGCTAAGGGAGCATACGTCACTCCGAAGCAGAGGTTTGCGAGGATTCCAGACAGTCCACGTAGCGCCCTCAGGAGGTCGCTGCGCCGGACTCAGGGAAGCGCCCAGGGAGCCCTGCCAAGTGCCTATATTTAGCCCTGCGACGCTTCAAGAGCTCTCCCCTCGGGAACTCAGAGAGGCCCTTGAGCTCTTCAAGCAGCACGGAGCGCATGCTGTCGATCGCCCTCTGACGATCTCTGTGGGCGCCCCCGCTAGGCTCTGGGATCACGCCATCGACCACTCCGAGCTCGATGAGATCGGGGGCGGTGAGCCTGAGAGCGGTGGCTGCGTCAGGCGTGCGCTCGCCGTCCTTCCAGAGGATCGCTGCGCAACCCTCAGGGCTGATCACTGAGTAGTAGGAGTACTCCATCATGAGGACGCGGTCCCCCACCCCGATCCCTAGCGCTCCGCCCGAGCCGCCCTCGCCGATGACGACGGCGAGAATGGGGACATCGAGACTGAACATGCCGAGGATGTTCTCTGCGATCGCCCCCGCTTGCCCGCGCTCCTCGGCGCCGATGCCCGGGTACGCGCCAGGTGTGTTGATCAGCGAGACGATCGGCAGCCCCATGCGCGCAGCGAGCTGCATCTTCCTCAGGGCCTTCCGGTACCCCTCAGGGTGAGCGCAGCCAAAGTTGCACGCGAGGCGCTCCTTCATGGTGCGGCCCTTGCGGTGCCCCACGAGGAGGAAGCGCTGATCCTCGATCTGGGCAAAGCCAGTGACGATCGCCTGGTCATCCCCAAAGGTGCGGTCCCCGTGCAGCTCGAAGAAGTCATCCATCGCACCGGCGATGTAGTCGCTCGTGACGGGCCGCTCAGGGTGCCTGGCGACGTTCACCCGGTCCCAAGGCGAGATGTCGGCGTACGCCTCGTCGATCGAGGCCTGGATACGGTCTCTCAGAGCGGCGACCTCCTTAGAGACGTCTAGCTTTGAGCGATCGGAGAGCTCTTCGAACTCACGCAGCTGCTCTTCGAGCTCCTGGATCGGCCGCTCAAAGGCCATGGGCCCAGCGGGCGCTTCCTTCGGCTTGTCTTCTCTGTCGCTCAACTCTGGGCTCCTAGTTCAGCCGGGGCAGTCACTCCGCAGCGGTCGCCCCATGGTCTTGTGCCCCTTTGAAGGGCGCAAGGAGAAAGGAGCGCAGCTCTAGGGAGGATTCCCCTGTCTGGCTTGTTAGCATCCATATTCGATCTCTCCCTCCCCTCACCTAAGCATCGCAACTGTGGACACCGCATCAGCCACCCTCCCTGACGCTTGGCGCGTCGAGGTCTTCCGCCGCCCTTCCGTCGACGACCCTGAGGCCAAGCACCTCCTAGGGGCCGCGCGCGAGCTCGGCATCGACAGCCTCGTGAGCGCCCGCGTCGGCCACGGCTACCTCCTCCCCCCTGGCCTCAGCAAAGAGGCTGCAGGGAAGATCGCCACCGAGCTCCTCGCAGACCCCGTGCTCGATGAGTTCACGCTCTATGAGCCGATGGAGGTCCCTGACTCCGCTGCTGACTCGCGCCGTGTGCTCGTGGCCAAGAAGGCCGGGGTCATGGACCCTGTCGCCCTGACCATCACGCGTGGCCTGAAGCGCACAGGCCTCGGCGGCAGCGCAGCAGACGCCCACATCTCGACCTTCGCAGCCTACGAGCTCTCCGGCGATGTCAGCGACGAAGAGACCTCGCTCATCGCGCGCCGCGTCCTCGGCAACGAGACGATCGAGGACCTGCTCCTTGACTCCGAGGCGCTGCCCTATGGCCCCCCCGCCGAGGGCAGCCCCCACGGTCGTGTGGAGGTCCCGATCTCCGACGCCGACGATGAGGCCTTGATGAAGCTGAGCTCCGACGGCTGCCTCTCCCTCAACCTCGTCGAGATGCACGCCATCCAAGCGCACTACCGCGAGGCTGGCCGCGAGCCCACAGCCTGCGAGCTCGAGACGATCGCCCAGACATGGAGCGAGCACTGCAAGCACAAGACCTTCGCCGGCATCATCGAGATGGACGGCGAGCGCATCGACAACTTGCTCAAGACCACCATCAAGCGCGCGACCGAAGAGCTCGACAAGCCTTGGTGCATCAGCGTCTTCCACGACAACGCCGGCATCATCGAGTTCGACCCTGAGTCTGGCTGGGACCTCTGCTTCAAGGTTGAGACCCACAACCACCCGAGCGCCATCGACCCCTACGGCGGCGCAGGCACCGGGATCGGCGGAGTGATCCGAGACATCCTCGGCGTCGGACTCGGCGCCCGACCGATCGCGAACACCGACAGCTTCTTCGTGGGTCCGCTCGACATGGCGCGTGAAGACGTCCCCAAGGGATCGATGCACCCCCGCCGCATCCTGCGCGGAGTGGTCGCAGGCGTCCGTGATTACGGCAACCGGATGGGCATCCCCACGGTCTCCGGAGGAGTCTGGGTCCACCCCCACTACGTGGGTAACCCGCTCGTCTACGCCGGCACAGTCGGCTTGATCCCGCGCTCTTGCGCTGACAAAGAGGTCTGCCCAGGGGACGCCATCCTCGTCGTCGGCGGCCGCACAGGCCGCGACGGCATCCACGGCGCGACCTTCTCCTCTGCAGAGCTCACCGAAGACTCAGACGTCGTCTCCTCAGCGGCCGTCCAGATCGGAGACGCGATCGCCGAAAAGCGAGTCCTCGACGGGCTCTTGCGGGCGCGCGATCTAGGCCTCTACCGAGCCGTCACAGACTGCGGCGCGGGCGGCTTCTCCTCAGCTGTAGGCGAGATGGGAGAGGAGTGTGGCGCAGAGGTCGACCTTGACACCGCGCCCTTGAAGTACGCCGGCCTCTCCCCTGAAGAGGTCTGGATCTCAGAGGCTCAGGAGCGAATGGTCTTCGCCGTCCCCCCGGAGAACCTCGAGGCGTGCCGCGCCGTGTTTGACGCCGAGGACTGCGAGAGCGCGGTGATCGGCACCTTCACCGACACGGGACGCCTCGTCTTGCGTTGGCATGGTGAGGTCGTCGCGGACATGGAGATGAGCTTCCTCCACGATGGCACGCCCAAACCCACGCGGAAGGCAGAGTGGGCCGCGCCGGATCACGCCGACCCGGGCCTCGAGATGCCAGACCACCCGGGCGCAGCCCTCCTCGGATGCCTCGGCCACCCTGACGTCGCCAGCAAGGAGTGGATCGTCCGGCAGTACGACCACGAGGTGCAGGGAGCGAGCGTGGTGAAGCCCTTCGTCGGCACGCAAGCTGATGGCCCGAGCGACGCAGCGGTCCTGCGCCCGCTCGATTCGACAGACGCTGGCTGCGCGATCTCCTGCGGCGCCAACCCTCGCTATGGACTCCTCGACCCCTATCGCATGGCGCTGGCCGTGATTGACGAGGCCCTGCGGAACTCGGTCGCTTGCGGCGGGGATCCGGACCACACCGCCATCCTCGACAACTTCTCCTGGGGCAACTGCGACAAACCTGACCGCCTCGGGGCGCTCGTCTTGGCCTCCCGCGCCTGCTACGACGCAGCGATGGCCTACAGCACCCCCTTCATCAGCGGTAAGGACAGCCTCAACAACGAGTACCGAGTCGGCGATGAGACCATCGCCATCCCGCCCACGCTCCTTATTTCAGCGCTCGCGAAGGTCCAGGACGTTGGACGCGCCACCACGATGGACTTCAAGGAGCCCGGCAACTCCATCTATCTCGTGGGCCTCACCCACGCTGAGTTAGGCGGCTCCGTCCACTTCGACCTCAAGAGAGCTGGGGGCTCAGGCGGGGTCGTCCCTGCCCCGGACCTACAGACCGCGCCAGTCGCGATGCGCGCCCTCGCTAGCGCCATCGCAGCAGGCGAGGTCAGGGCCTGCCACGACCTCTCAGAAGGAGGCCTCGCAGTCGCAGCCGCAGAGTCCGCCTTCGCAGGCGACCTCGGCGCAGAACTCGACATCTCCGCTGTCTCGCTTGGCACCCTCCCAGCGAGCTACGACCCTGACGCGACGCGGCTCTTCTCTGAGTCCTGCACGCGCTGGATCGTCGAGGTCTCTCCTGAGAAGGAGGACGCCTTCCGCGCTCGCTTCAAAGAGACTCCCCTGGCACACATCGGACGGGTGACGGAATCACCGCGGCTCGTCATCCGGGGAACTGACCGCGCCACCCTCATCGACCTCTCCACGGACGAGCTCCGCGCCGCCCACCAGTCTGGCTTCCAAGGTTGACCTCACCATGTCCTCCCCCCTCGCCATCGTCACTCGCACCGCTGGAACAAACTGCGACGCAGAGACCGTACGAGCCCTCGAGCAGGCCGGCGCCCGCGTCGAGCTCATCCACATCCACCAGCTCCTCGCAGAGACCCACCGCCTCCAAGAGGCCAGCATGTGCGTCTTCCCGGGCGGGTTCTCTTACGGCGATGACATCGCCGCAGGCCGGGTCTACGGCCTAGAGCTCCGTGACGGGATGTACTCTGAGCTGAGCGCCTTCGTTCAGGCCGGCGGCCTCGTCCTCGGGATCTGTAACGGATTCCAAATCCTGGCCGAGTCCGGCATCCTCGATCCCACCGGCGCGCCCGCTCAAGGCAGCGGGCTCCACAGCGCCGAAGGTCGCCAGATCGCGCTCCATGCCAACGCCTCCAACCGCTTCGAGTGCCGCTGGATCGAGCTCGAGGCCGCCGACACGGCGTGTGTCTGGTTGGAAGAGGGTCAGCGGATCCCCTGCCCTGCCGCGCACGCCGAAGGCCGCTTCGTCGTCAGAGATGACGAGGTCCTCGAGCGTCTCAAGGCCAACCGTCAGGTCGCCTTGCGCTACGTCGTCCCTGCCGAGGGTGACACCTACCCCGCCAACCCCAACGGCGCCGTCGATCACATCGCCGGGATCTGCGACCCCAGCGGCCGCGCCCTAGGCCTCATGCCGCACCCTGAGCGGAACGTGCTGCCTTGGAATCACCCCCAATGGACCCGCCGTGGGGCCCGCTCAGAAGGCGAAGGACTCGCATTCTTCAGGCAGATGGTCCACGCCGCGTCCCCTGTCAGCGTTTGAGTTCACAACTTCAAAGCAATTCACCGCAAACGGGGGATGAACCGAGGCCTCCCGCTCGCTAACCTCCCGATGTGAGGCAAAGCCCTCACCACCGCTCTCCTCCTTTAGGAAGATAGATATGCGCACCAATGTCCGACTCCCCTTCCTCCTCTCCATCATCTTTTGCACCCCTGCCTGCTTCCCCGCCCTCCTAGGTGTCGGCGCTGGCGTAGTGATCAGCCACGAGATCTTGGAGAACAACACCTACGTCGCACACGTCTCTGAAGACGCAGCCCTCACTTGGGCCATCGCCAGGGCCTCACTGACGCGTCAATCCGATGGTCCGATCACGGTCGACAACGATCTGCGAACAGCGACCGGCAAGATCGGAGACGCCACCGTGACCACCTGCGTCGAGACCTACGATGACGAGAGCTGTCGCTTGCAGGTCTCGGCCCGCAGCCTCGGCCTAAACGACGGGCCCTCTGCAGAGACCGCCCTCCATCAGATCCTCGCGGACCTGGACGAGGCCGCCCCTAAATAGAACCGCAGCTCCGAGCCGAGACGTCGGCGGAGCGTGAGGACGAGGAGCCGCGCCGCAGTCAGCCCGCCTGACCGGCGGAGGCGGGATGCTTTCGTGCGCAGTTGCGGCAGTAGCCTTCTAGGCGGAGCGTGTGGTGGAGGAGGGTGAACCCCCGGCTATCAGCCGCATTTTCTTGGAGACGCTCGATCTCCTCGCACCGGAACTCCTCGATCTTGCCGCAGTCGAGACAGACGAGGTGATCGTGGTGCGCGTGCCCTAAGACGTGCTCATAGACGAGCTCGCCGCGCCCGGCGTCGAGTGAGGCGATGAAGCCGCCCTCTACCAAAAGATGCAGGGTTCGATACACGGTCGCGCGGCTGACCGGCGCGCCCTCCTGCCCCTTCAACCACTCGTGGAGCGTGTCTGCGGTGAAGTGCTGGTGCGTGTTGAACGCGAGCTCAAAGATCCGGTCACGCTGAGACGTGAACTTGAGGCTCTTTGAGCGGAGGTGCTGCTCAAATCGTTTTCTGATCGCGGAGTGTTTCAAGGCAGGAGCTCAGCTAGAGCTCACCCACGAGCATCTCCGAGCGGGACGCTCGGTTCAACATCTTCTCCGGACTCCGCCCTCTTCCCCATCAACTGAGCCACTCGAGCCTTACGCGCCTCGACCCTGCCTCCGATGTCCCGTCGGCAGAACTTCCCGTTCCAAGTGATCATGTCGTAGGCCGCATAGGCGCGCTCTCGAGCCGTCTCCATTTCTTCCCCCATGGAGCTGACGCAGACGACCCGCCCGCCTGAGGTGAGGATCTCGCCGTCTGAGAGGTTCGTACCAGCGTGGAAGACCACGACGTCCTCTAAGCCAGCTGCCTCTTCCAAGCCGGAGATCGCGATCCCCTTGGCGTAGTCAGAGGGATACCCCTCTGACGCGCCGACCACGCCGACTGTGAAGCGGCGGTCCCAGCTCGGGGGCTCCATCGTCTTCAAGGTCCCGTTGGCAGTGGCCAAGAGATACGGGAGGAGGTCATCAGAGAAGCGACGCACCAAGGCCTGAGCTTCGGGGTCGCCGAAGCGGACGTTGTACTCGAGCACCTTCGGGCCGCTCTCGGTGAGCATCAAACCGATGAAGAGGACCCCCCGAAAGTCGATCCCCTCTCTGCGCACGGCGTGGATGCTCGGGATGACGACCCGCTGTTCGATCTGGCGGAGCACGCGGTTTCCGAGGCTGGGCGCGGGAGAGTAGACCCCCATCCCGCCCGTGTTCGGCCCCGTGTCTCCTTCGCCTACCTGCTTGTGGTCGACGACCGGCTCAAGGATGAGGATCGCCTCCCCGTCGGTGATCGCGAAGACGCTGCACTCCTCGCCTTCGAGGAACTCCTCAATGACGATGCTCGCGCCCGCGGCCTCACCGAGGCGGCGCTCTTCCATGACCGCGTCTACCGCGCTGCACGCATCCTTGTTGTCTTCGCAGATGAAGACGCCCTTGCCCGCCGCGAGGCCGTCAGCCTTCACGACTTGCGGCCAGACCTTGCAGGCGTTCAGGTAGTCCTTCGCCTCGCCGGAGCGATCAAATCGCCGATAGCCAGCGGTCGGGATCCGATGTCGCTCGAGGACCTCCTTTGCGTAAGCCTTCGAGCCCTCTAGACGAGCGCCGTCGGCGCCTGGTCCAAAGCAAGGGATCCCTGCTTCGCGCAGCTCATCAGCCATCCCTTCGCAGAGGGGATCCTCAGGCCCGATCACGACCAGCCCGACCCCCTCGGCCTGACAGAACCGGAGGACGCCAGCGGTGTCTGTCGCCGCGATGTCCAGGTTCGTGGCCACCGTCTGAGTACCTCCGTTCCCAGGGGCACAATAGAGCGCTTCACAGTCCTTGGACTGCGATATCTTCCAGCAGAGCGCGTGTTCGCGCCCGCCGCTGCCGACGACGAGGACTTTCATGGTGTGGAGTGGGCTGGAGTTAGGACCCGATCGCCACAAGTTATCGGGCTATAGACTCCATGACCACTGCATTCCCGGCTCCTCCTCGGGCTATCATCACACGCACCTCGGGGAGTACCTCAGTTGGTAGAGGCGTAGCTTTGGGTGCTACGAGTCGGGGGTTCGAGTCCCCTCTCCCCGACCAAGCTCAGAAGCCTAGCGTGAGGCCTAGGTATGGGCCCCCGAAGACGACGTCGAGCGCGGTGCTCTCTCCTGACCCTGAGTGCGTGCCGTCTAGCTGCACCTCGCGGTAGCCAAACACGAGCGCGCCTGCAGAGTCTTTGATGTCCACGCTGACCCGCGCGTCAAGATCTTGAAGCCTGCGCTCTCCGCTCGCGCCTGAGGCTTCGTGCAGTCCATAAGCGGCCTCGAAGTTCAAGTGCCCCAAGTTTCCCTCTAGCTTCGCGACCGCCATCGGGAGCGGGATGACTTCATCGAACTCGCCCACTGCAGACCCACCGAGCTCTTGCACCTTCATCTTCAAACCCAAACCACAAAAGCCGACTCCGACTCCGACCTTGACCGGAGCTGTGGTGAGTAGGTCATGCGTCCAACGCGCCGTCATGAAGTCGGCGCCCATGACGGTAGAGACACCAGAGTCTCGCTCGAAGGTCTCGCCGCCGAGCTGAAGGTCAGCAGCCAACGTGCCCTCCCCCGCGTAAGTCGCAGGCATGTAACCGAAGCTCAAGGTCCCCGCCTCCCCGCGAATGTCGATCCTCGGAGACGAGCCTGCACGCTCGACGTCTTGAACTCCAAGCTCGCCGAAGGATGCGTGCCCGCCGAGGGCTGCGCTGTCTCCCCGGATCGAACCGTGCGCGACGGGGACCACAGAGTCTGAGCAGAGCTGAACGTTCGGAGACGCGCAGCCCGCAGAGAGGGCGAGGAGTGAGAGCAGCTTTTGCATGGACGCTGGGCTGCCCACAGGCGGCCCAGTCCATTCCTCGACTCCCCTCGCGCTTGGACTTTGGCCTAAGCGCCAAATTCAAACCGTGAGCTCACCCTGCAGCCCAGAGGGGCCCTCAGAAGCCGAAGCGCAGGCCGAGGTAGGGACCGCTGAAGGTCACGTCCATGCGCAGGCGCTCATCGGCAGAGGAGTGATCGAGCTCAAGCTCGAGCTCGTGGTAACCGCAGACCAAGTCTCCGACGTCATCAAAGATGGGGACCACGAACTGGAAGTCTAGATCGATGATGTGACCGTTCCCTTCTTCAACCCATACCCACAGGCCTGAGAGCGAGAGGCGGGCGTCAAAAGACTCGTGGTC
>PVBE010526748.1_pt1 | contig 17012 bp, 10 predicted proteins | sample 1631181 | NCBI WGS metagenome assembly PVBE01 (sample SAMN08397723, study PRJNA350692) | Marine metagenome, whole genome shotgun sequencing project. | isolation source: water | place: Pacific Ocean | collected 2012-04 | reverse complement strand
TATCCCGAAGGGATTGAATGATGCAGCCCAAGGTTGAAACGTAGTTTTTACCTTGGGTCATGTGGAAAAGTCGATCAACCCTGACGGGGTTGCGCAACAGTGGAACTCCATCTTGTTGCCGGTGAAATTGTTCAACCCTGACAGGGTTGGATTTGTATTGGTGTGTAACCCCAAGGTAGAAACCGTTGATTTCAACCTTGGGCTGCATCATTCAATCCCTTCGGGATAGCCAAGTAGCCAACCATAAATCCGTGGAATTTGTGTCTTAACACAAGGACGGCTGAGGACAGCCATCCCTACCCTTCGTTTGACCAAGCTTCGATCCATCCCGCTTGCGCCTTGCCGCTTGGCCAAGGATGGTTATTGTCTCTCGACACCTAATCGTTGGTTATGGCTAGACTGTTGCACGTCCCCCTGGCGCTAATCCTTTGTGGCGCAATTCCTGCCGGACTGAAGGCCGGGCCGATTCACGACGCCGCTTTTTTCGGAAAAATTGACACCATCCAGTCCCTGCTCGACGGCGGGGCTGACATCGATGAACGCGATACGTTCGACCGTACCGCACTTCACCGCGCCGCCGGCAAAGCCTCACCCGAGGTCGTAGAATTCCTGATCAACAAGGGCGCCGACCTCGAGGCGAAGGACAAACTCGGCTGGACGCCATTGGTCGTTTCCGCCAACGGCGGTCATGCCGCCACGGCAGCGGCCCTGCTGCTGCACGGCGCGGATGCCGACTCCCTCGATGATGCCGGTAAAACGCCGCTCTTTCAGGCAGCCTTTGCGGGGCATTTTGGCGTGGTAAAAATCTTGGTTGAGGCTGGCGCCGACGTCCACGCGAGGTCCAAGTTGCAAAAGGATACCGCGCTGTTCACTGCCATCGCGTTTGGGCGTGAGGCGATCGTGACGCTGCACAGCAACAAGCAACTTTACATCGACCCCGAGAGCGCGACCGGCACACGCATCTATCGCGCCCGGGTGGCAGACTAAATCACGCAAACCCTTTTCATCATGGCAAACGAGTATCGAGTGGGCGTCATCGGCAGCACCGGCCGCGGTAATTACGGGCACGGGCTGGACACCGTCTGGCGCGAATTCCCAAAGACGAAAGTCGTCGCAATGGCGGACGACAACCGGGACGGCCTGGCTAAGGCGGTTAAACGACTGGGTAATCCCAAGGGCTACGCCGACTACCGGCAGATGCTCGAGAAGGAGAAACTGGACTTCGTCAGCATCTGCCCCCGCTGGCTCGACCAGCACCGGGACATGATGGTCGCCGCCGCGGAGTCCGGTGTGCGCGGCATCTATCAGGAAAAACCGCTTTGCCAGACGCTCCGCCAGGCCGACGAGATGATCGCCGCGTGCGACAAAAACAACGTCAAGGTTGCCGTCGCACACCAGACGCGGTACAGCCCGGTGTTGTCGCAGATCGAACAACTACTGAGCGATGGCAAAATCGGGCGCGTGCTCGAGTACCAGATGCACGGCAAGGAGGATCGGCGCGGTGGAGGCGAGGATTTGTGGGTGCTGGGCACGCATATTTTTGACCTCACCCAGCACCTAGCCGGCACGCCGCTCTGGGTGCAGGGCTACGCCCGGCAGGACGGCGAGTTGGTCACCCAAAAACACGTCAAGCCGGGTGCCGAGGGGATCGGCCTGCTGGCCGGCGACAGCGTCGGTGCCACCTACGCGCTGCCCAACGAGGCGTTCGCCCACTTTCGCTCCGTGAAAAACGGGGCCGGCCAGCCAAACCGTTTCGGGCTGACCATTTTCGGTAGCGCCGGGGTCATCAAGATGACTTTCGGTTATCTGCCCTCCGCTGCCCTGCTGCCGGACGGCTCGTGGGCGCCGGGGCGCACCGGCAAGAAATGGATTCCCATCACCTCCAACGGGCTTGGCCAGGCGGAGACGCTGAAGGACGGCGGGCTGCACGCAGGAAACGTGCTCGCGGTGCGCGACCTGATCGATGCTGTGGAGGAGGACCGCGATCCCGAGGCCAGCATCCACGATGCCCTCACCGCCACGGAGATGATCGTCGGGTTGTTTGAGTCACACAGGCAGGGCGGCGCCCGCGTCCCCTTCCCTTTGGCCAAGCGCGACAACCCCCTGGCTGAGCTTTAAAAAACGGGTTTCACAAATGCTGCGCTTGGCCAAGCGATTGGCTTTGACAGGCTTGGGGCGGATTGGCAATGTCTCGCCCCCTTTTTGGGAGAATACGTAAACAACATGGCAGACTCTGAAGATCAATCTCAACCCGCGGGCGAACGCCTCATCTACGACCTGAACGCTGCCCCGGACCCGGCCAGCGGCTCCGGAAACAATCTGGTCGGCAACCTGTTGGTGGCCCAATCCGGCGGCCCGACGGCGGTGATCAATGCCAGCGTGGCCGGGGTCATTCAGGAGGCCGGTAGGCACTTGGACAATATCGAGGAAATCTACGGCGGCTTGAATGGTATTTATGGCATCCTCCATGAAAACCTGATCGACCTGAACGAGGAAAAGGCCCGCTCGATCGAGGAACTCAAGCACACACCCGGCGCCGCGCTGGGCACCTGCCGCTACAAGGTTCAATTTCAAAAAAACCCCGAGCAGGCGGCGAAGGACATGGACCGGTTGTTCGAGGTATTTGAGGCGCACAACATCCGCTATTTTTTTTACGCCGGCGGCAACGACTCGCAGGACACCAACAACAAAGTACATCTCGAGGCACAAAAACGCGGCTACGAGCTGCGCTGCATCGGCGTGCCCAAGACGATCGACAACGATCTGCCGCACACTGACCACACACCCGGCTACGGCAGCGTGGTAAAGTACAACGCCACCACGGTGATGGAGATCGCATGCGACGCATCCTCAATGGCTACCGATGACGGGGCCTGTTTTATTATCGAGGTGATGGGACGCGCTGCTGGCTGGATCGCTGCTGGCACAGTTCTCGCCAAGGAGGGCAAAGAGGACAACGCGCCACACATTATCCTGCTTCCTGAAATTCACCTGAACGAGGAGGCATTCCTCGCCAAGGTCAAGGAGACCACGGACCGGCTTGGCTACTGCATCGTGGTTGCGGGCGAGGGCGTAAAGGACGCCGAAGGGCATGAAATTGGGGCGGACAAAACCCGGCTTGATTCCTTCGGTCACCCGGTTTTATCCGGGGCAGCGGAGACGTTGGCCGAGGTCGTCCATGGCAAACTGAATCTCAAGACTCGCACGGTGAAGCTAGGCTACGCCCAGCGATGTGCCGCCCACTACGCCAGCCAGACGGATATCGACGAGGCGGTCGCCTGCGGAGTCGCCGCCGTCAAGGCCGCCGTCGAGGGCAAAAGCGGGTTCATGGTCACGCTCGAGCGTGCCTCAAAAAAACCGTACGAGTTCACCACCGGCCTGCACACGCTGGGCGACATTGCGCTGATAGAGCGCACCATCCCGGACGATTGGATCAGCGAGGACGGCTGGCTGCCGAACCAGCAGTTTATCGACTATGTCGCGCCATTGATCGAGGGTGACGCAAACGTGCCGACCGATAACGGCCTGCCGCATTTCGCGCAGCTCAACAAGGTGCCTGTCGACAAGAAGCTCCCGCCGCGCGACTAGTGCGCGTTGCCGCAGGTGTATTCCCCCTCCTCCCAGCCGTCGCGGCTGTGGTAGGCCCACCAGTCGTGTTCCTTGGGTGAACCGTCCATCCGGGCGGCGTGGCCGTCGACGTAAGTCAGGACGATGCCCCGGTCGTGCGGCATCTGCTTGTAGTCCCAGTAGGGCATCTCCCATGTCAGGACTGACAGGGTCGGGTTCACGCATTCCCCTGACTTGCGGCCGCTCACCGGTCGCCGCACCTCGTAGCTACTCCGACTTTTGTTGAGATAAATGTGATTCCAGACGTAGGTGACGTTGTCGTTGTTGCGAAACCGGTTGGACATGTTTTTGTCTCTCGTCTTCATCGCCACCGGACAGGCAAAAACCGAGTGGGGCGTTTTTGATTTGTTGCGGTTTTTCGGGTCGGGCGCACCGGTGTTTTTCCCGATGTAAGGCTCCAGCAGTTGAGGCATCCAGACCTGATCGCTCCGCAGGGCATGATCCCCACCCCATGCCTTGCCCCAGTTCCGGCAGAGCGGGATTCGGTCGTCGTAGTCCGGGATGTACATCGTCACGGCCAGACCCATCTGCTTGCAATTGTTCAGGCAGGAGGACTGCCCGGCCTTGGCCTTCGCCTTGGCCAACGCCGGCAGCAGAAGCCCGGCCAGGATGGCAATGATCGCGATCACCACCAGCAACTCGATCAGCGTGAAGCCCTTGGCCAAGCGGGATTCCGTGCGACTTGGATTCGTTTTCATGACAGGCTTCGGGGAAACTAGGGACGGGTTTCCCCTTGGTCAAGGTGGGAACGACCGCTATTCTCCCGGCCATGACTGCAGATTCCGGATCGGGCCAGGCGCCCTCCAACGCGAAGTACTTGTTGCTCCTCGTGGTGGTGGTGTTGGCCCCGGTGATCTTCACGTGGTTCACCACCTCCCCGGGCAAAAGTGACGCCGACTTTGACCGGTTGCTCAACGCCGGCAAGACCTACTACGACTCCGGCGAGGCCCAAAAGGCCATCGACGCCTTCTCGCAAGCGCTACAGCACAAGCCCACCGAGACCGACCTGCTGCTCAATCTGGCAAACGCACACCGCTTGGCCAACCAACCCGCTGAGGTCATCAAGTACGCCGGCGAGGCACTGGCTATCGACAACAACATCGGGGCCGGGCATTTCCTCATCGGCTGCGCTCGCTTGCGGCTTAATCAGACGACCAACGCCATTCAGGCGCTGCAACAGGCTTACGACATCGACAACACTGTTGGCGCGGTCGGGTATCTGCTCGGCAAATCCAAGCTGGCGGTGGGCAACTTCGAGGACGCCGCGCTTTATCTCGAGGAGGTGGCGACGTACGAGGAGGAACACCTCGGCGCCGCCTACACCTGGAGCCAGGCGCTCATGCAGGCCGGCCGACCCGACGAAGCCAAGACCGCACTCGAACTGCACCAGCAACGCATCGCCGACAAACAGATGCCGGATGACCAGGCCGCCTGGGAGACGTGCGTCTACACCGAGGTCAAAATCCCGTTCAAGCTCGATCAACCCTCCGCCACGGGGATCACCGTAAAGTTCGTCGATGACACGGCAAAGACATTCGCCGGTAACGCAGCCAAGTACACCGGGCCATTCGGCGTGATCGATTTCAACCGCAACGGCATTAACAGCCTGTTCGTCCGCACTAGCACAAACACCTTTCGCACGCTCGCCAACACCAACGGCGTTTTTGCCGCCTTCGGCATGGAGTTCCCGGCGCTGACTAATGCCAACTACACAAAGTGCCTCGTCGCCGACCTGAACAACGACCGCTTCGACGACGTGCTAATGATCGGCGATCAAGGGTCGCACGCCTATCGATTCGCCACCAACGGCCTTGCGCGCGACATGTCCCGCTTCTCGCGGCTCTCCTCCCTGAAGGCAGTCGATGCGTTGATCGCGGACATCGATTTCACCGGCAAACTTGATCTGCTCGCGATCCAGCCCGAGGACGCAGGGCTGAAAGTATTTCGCAATCTCGGCAGCCTGTATTTCAAGGACATCAGCAAGACCTCCGGCATCCCGACTCAAGTCTCCGGCGCCCTCAAGCTGGTGGCGGACGACTGGAACAACGACGACATGCTCGACATCATCATCCCCCGGAAAAGTGAGCCGCCGGTGTACCTGCAAAAACAACGTGGCGCCGTCCATTCCCCGACCAACACTCTGCCAACAAAAACTGCCGTACAGGCCGTGGCCACCGGCGATCTGAACAACGACCTGCGCATCGACCTCGTCACGCTGGCCAATGGGAAGGTCACAGTTCAATTCAACGGACTGGAGAAAGCGCAGGCGCTGAGCTTGGCCAAGCCGGGCGCTGCCGACCTGCTGCTCACCGATTTCGACAACGACGGCTGGCTGGACATCTTCGCGCTTGGCCAAGGGCTGCAGGCGTTTCGCAATCAAGGCAGCGCCGGGTTTGAGGATGTCACCGCTGCGCTTGGTCTCGACTCAGTGACCGGCGCCATCAGCCAGTTGGCCGCGGCCGACATCGACCGCGACGGCGACTCCGACTTCGTCTACGCGGACGACTCCGGCCTCAAGTATCTGCGCAACGACGGCGGCAACCAAAACCTGCAGCTCAAGATTCGGCTTTACGGCAACCGCTCCAACGCAAGCGGGCTGGGCATCCAGGTCGAGGGCGTCACCGGCGGACTGCGCTTCAAGCGCACGGCGCAGGTGTTGCCTGTGGAGATCGGGGTCGGCACCAACGCCCTGCTTAACTCATTGACCGCGCGATGGTTCGACCTGTCCCTCAACAACGTGGACGTGGAGGTCAAGCGCGACGAGACCGTGACCCTCACCGAGCTCATCCTCCCCACCGGCTCCTGTCCGTACCTTTATTGCTGGGACGGCGAACGGTTCCGCTTCGTCACCGACCTGCTCGGCGCATCGCCGCTTGGCCTGCCGTTGGCCAAGGGCGTGTACATCGACGCCGATCCGGACGAAATCGTTTGGATTGGCGACGAGACAAACTTCAAGCTAACCGACGGCAGCTACCGCCTGCAGATTACCGAGGAGCTGCGCGAGATTTTGTACCTCGACGAGGCCAAGCTGATTGCAGTGGACGTGCCAACCGGCACGGAGGTTCACCCGAATACCCGATTGCTGCCACGCGGCCCCTATCCGGAGGCCGGGCTGGTCGCCTTGGCCAAGCGCAAGCCGTTGAAGCAGGCCAAGCGGAGCGATGGGCTCGACGTCACCGTCGCGCTTCAGGACAACGACGACGCTTGGCTTTCGCCAGTCGAGCTTCGCGAACCGCAACTGCGCGGCTTGGCCAAGCCGTACTCGGTCGAGCTGGATTTCGGAAAACTGGACACAGCCGCTCCGCTGGCCCTAGCCATGACCGGCTGGCTGCACTTCGGCGGAGGCATGGCCAACATCTCCGCCTCGCACCGGCCCGAATTGCCCTTTCCCTTTCCCGTGCTGGAAGCCGAGACGGCCGACGGATGGCAAAAACTGGATTTCCCCGTGGGCGCTCCGGTCGGCAAAACCAAGACGATCGTGGTAGATCTCGAGGGCAAACTCCCCGCCAACACAACCAGACTCCGGTTGTCGATGGCATTCGAAATTCACTGGAACCGGATCGCGCTCCTCGAGAAAACCACCCTGCCCAACGCCACCGAACAACACGCAGCGGCCACCGATCTGCACTGGCACGGCTACGGCGCGTTTGAGAACCAGCCAAGCCACCTTCCGTTGACACCCATCCACGCCGAGACCACCGACACGCCGAACTGGCGCATCACACCCTCCGGCTGGGTGACACGGTACGGCGGCGTCAACGAACTCATCGCGGCCAAGGATAACAAGCTGGCCATCATCGCAGCCGGCGACGAGCTGACGCTCGACTTTGACGCCACCTCGCTGCCGACTCAACCGACCGACACCACGCGGCACTTTTTTCTTTTCACCAGCGGCTGGGACAAGGACGCAGACTTTCACGTCGCGCAGGGCTGGACCGTCGAACCGCTTCCGTGGCACGGCATGAACCACCAGATTTACGGGCGCGAACCCCGGCCAAAACTCGACGATGCGTGGATCAAAAAATACAACACACGCTGGATCGGGCCACGCACGTTCCGCAAACTCAACAAGCTGACTCAATCAAAAAACAAGTGACCCTTACCAAGTTTAACACGCTCGCATTCGCCCTGCTGCTCGCGGCCACGGCCAGCGCCAATTCGCTGGACAACATCGCCAACATCTCGTTCACCGAGGGGATTCAACTGAAACACCTCGAGTTCAGCATCACCGACAAGGGCATCCTGACTCACGGAAACGGTGGCCGAAAAGTCGAGACTCAAAAGGATCGGTTCGGCGACCGACCGCAGCTCCCCGATGGGCGGATTCTGCTCAAGCCCACTGGAGACGGCGGCGCTCACGCCTGGGACTACAACGCCTCGCGCCCGGGCAAATACTGGATGGAACTCGTTTACAGCCTGGCCAAGGGCGAAAGCACGGCACAGCCAAACGTCAGTTCATACCGCATCGCGACCAAGCTCAAGGCCACCGGTGCCACCAATCGTTTTCGAAACGTAAACCTAGGCAAGATTTACTTCACCACCGCCGGCAAGCAAAAGGTTGAGCTTAGGTTCAAAGGTGACACACCGATCGTTCGTGCGGTGATCCTCCGGCCTGCCCCGGAGGGTGAGGCGATTAGCCAGGCGCTCGACCGCTCCATCCTGCTGCACTCGCGAGACGCCACCATCCACGGCGTGAAGGTTCAGTACGAAAACAAGCCGCACAAGAACACGGTCGGTTTCTGGGTGAACACCAGCGATCAGGTTTACTGGGATTTCTCTGTCGAGAGCGGCGGTAAATTCGACATCGAGATTCATCAGGGCTGTGGCCGGGGCCACGGCGGAAGCCAGGTCGCGCTCGTTGTTGCCGGTCAAACCAATGAGTTCACCGTCGAGGACACCGGTCATTTTCAAAACTTCGTCCCACGCAAAGTCGGCACCGTGCGCTTGGCCAAGGGCAATCACCGGTTCTGGATCAAGCCAATCAAAAAGGCGCGCGGCGCAGTGATGGACGTCCGCCGTATCCGGCTCATTCCGGTCGATTGATTTGTCATGAACGAAACCAACAGCATCACCTCCACCAATGTCGTCGGCAACGTGGTCGACTCCATCAAGGACTCCGACTCACTGCTGGAGGGATTGCTGACCTACTTCACGACGCTCGATTCGGTTCACTACATCACCTTCGTCATCAATCTGCTGATCTTCATCTTCGGCAGACAGATTATCAACAACCTCTCCGTCCAGACGATCGGGGCAAACCAGTCGCGGCTGCGGTTGCTGCGACTGATCAACACGATCCTTTTCCTCACCTATCTGGTCGCAGTCGCCTTTCAACTGCAACTGGCCTCCAACTTCAGCCAAACCGGGCTGCTCATGCTGTTGACCTATCTTGGCTCACAATTCGCCCACTCGCTGATTCTCAAAAGATACGGACGTCAAAGGGAAGTCGAAGGCACCTCGTTGTTCATCGAGTCTCACACCTCGCACAGCCTGCATCTGCTCGCCCTGCTGCTGCTTGGTGTGGTCGCCGGCCTGATTTTCCTCAACATCTGGAATCTCGAAAACTGGCTGCAAACCACCAGCTTCCTCGGCGCGATTGCCGTGCTTGTTTTCACGACAAAGGATTATTGGCTGAAGGATTTCATCAGCGGCATCATGGTCATCAGCAACGGCAACATCGAACGGGGCGATGTCGTTCGCATCCCCAGCGAAAACATCCTCGCCATCGTCCTCGAGACACGTGGCACGCTGACCATCCTCCGCGACCTGATCCGCCACCACAACATCACCATCCCCAACTCACTCCTGCTCAACGTGCAGGTCGAAATTCTCGACACCGAGTCACGCAAGGGAGTCTCCGACTTTGTGGACTTCAACATTGGCTACGAGACGCCGTCCGAATCGGCGCAGGAATACCTGACCGAAGTCTGGAAAAAGGCCTGCAAGATCACCAGCACGATCAACTCCGACCGCGAAGGCATAGTCAAGCTGGTGGGCAACGGCGATCACGCCGTCACGTGGCGTTTGCTGTACAACCTCAAGGCCGTGCACGGGATCATCGAGGCCCGCAATTCCATCAACCTCGCCGCGTTCGAGTTGCAACAGCACCACAACATCAAGCTGGCCACCCCCCTCACCCACACCTTCCCCACCGGAAAACCGGACGGCATCAAATCCCTATCCTGAATAATCAGTAAACGCCGAGTGTTTTCAGGACGGCGGCTACTTTTGACACCTCGTGGGTGCGGCACAGGTCTGTTTTTCCCAGCGCGGCAAGCACAGAGAAAAACGGCTCGGCACTGCGGACTTCTTCTCCAAAACACTCGAAGGCGTGCGGCAGCGCGTTGCAGACCGGCCAACCCAGTTTTCGCAGGCGGAAGGCGTTCAGAAAGGTTTTCATTTGGTGCTGAATACGCACCGAGCTGTCCTCCAAATTGTCGTAGTAAAAACCGAGGCCCGGATCGACGAATCCCCTGATCAGACCGCACTTAGCCGCCAATTCAATCTCCCGCTCGAAGAACTCGCTCATGCGCGGGATCGGATCGTGGTCGATCGGAATCTCCGACACCTCCCGCACATTTTCCCCGGCCACGTAACAAACGATCACAGCGGCATCGTGTTCTGCGGCCAAGCGGTACATGGCCTCGCTCTTCGCAGTCCCGGTTAGGTTTAGCACCTTCGCGCCGGCTGCGAGACAGGCCTTGGCCACCTCGAGGTCGTACGTCTCAGCCGAGATCACAATCCCCTCGTCGGCCAGTTGCCGGATGACCGGCAGCAGTCGTTGTTGTTGGCCGTTGGCATCCACACGCTCCGCCTGACCAAGCGTGGACTCGGCGCCGATATCCACCACCGATGCGCCCAGCTCCGACAGCACTCGGCCGCGCTGGACGGCGGCATCCACAGACAGGCAGACGCTCTCTCGATACCACGAGTCCGGCGAAAGATTGACCACCCCCATGAGTGCCGGCTGGCCGTCGGCGATGGTTAATTCATCGGTGAGTTTGACCGGGGATACAGTGACATCCAGCGCCTCCCCATGCTCCGCCACGATGGCTGCCAGGTCTTTCAGGCCAAGCATCGTCAGGGCGTAGGTGTCTGCGGCGGCTTGGGCGCCACCGGCGCGTTGGTCTTGCCGTTGAGCGCATCAAGCCTGAGCTGCCACAACGGCATCGTCGGCAGTTCCTCGGCCAGGCGCGTGTAGAGTTTGTGCTCCTGCTCCGCTTGGCCAAGCCGCTTGGCCAAGCGCCCGGCCATTAGTCCTGCTTCCTTCACCCAGAATGGATCCATCTTCTCGTTGGCTGAACGAAGGTTTCCACCAAACACGATCTCGAGGCAATGATCCAGAGCCTGCTGGAGAATGCGCTCCGATTCGTCGGTTTCCCCGGCGACATCGGCCTCCTGAGTCAGTACCCGGGCAAGGCCGAGCTTGGCCTGGCTGCGGATCGTCACATCTGCCCCGGGAAGCTCGGTGACAGTCTGGTACGCCGCCGTGGCCCGTGCGTATTCGCCCAGTTGCAGGCGACAGTCGCCCAGGCGTCCCCACGCCGCGGCATTGAGCGAGCTGTTGGTCATCTCCAGCGCAACCCGTTCGTAGTGATTGATCGCCTGGACGAGGTTCGTCGGCGTGCGGGCGGTCTGCTCGGCTGCCACGTCGCCAAGGTAAAACTCGGCCCGCGCCAACTCGCCCAACGGCGCGTTGGTTGCATTGACGACCGCAGTCAACAGCGACTCGGCCTCGGCATGGTTTTGCCGAAAAAACGCGGATCGCCCCGCACTCAGGCGAGCCTCCCATGACAGGTCGCCGGCGAGTTCGAAAAGGTTTGTGTTTTCAAAAAGTCGACGATAGACCTGCTCCGCCTCGGCGAATTTGCCGGACTGAAAATGAAAGTCGGCAATCCACTTTTGCGCCAGCGGCGCGAGGTGGTTGGTCGGGAATCGCTCGATGTAATTCGTGAACAGTTGAAACGCCTTGGCCGAGTTACCGGCCTGATGATTCAGCCAGGCGCGATCGAACTCCGCCTGCGACAGTGCCTTGTGAGCGGGATAATTGGTCACCCACCAGTCGTACTCAAGAATGGATGAAACCCAGCTACCGTCCATGACATGCGTTCTCGCAACGGCCAGGCGCGTCTCCGCGAGCAGCGACGATTGCGGGAAGGCTTTGGCGAATGAGGTCAGCACCTCGCGAGCCTCCGACGGTTTGCCCTGGCGGTTAAGCGACTGCCCGTAGAGCAGCATGCTGCGGTCGCTGTAGTAACTGTTCGGGAACCACTCGAGCAGGTTGCTGACCGCCTGACCGGCACTGGGCAGGTCGAGCCGAACCACCCCGGACCGAACGATCTGGTACAGCGCCCGATCCACCAGCCGATCGTCGCGGCCGACCGTGTTGGTGGTGATGTTGATGGCCGCCCAGTAGTTGCTGATCGCGGAGGCGTGCTCGGAACCCTCAAACAAACAATCGGCGACCTTGAACTGCGCCACCGCCTGCTCACGCGAGCGCGGCAGCTCTTGGACGGCATTCGTGAACGCATCCCCGGCCGCCTTGATTTGAAACGCTCGCCCGGACAGTGCGCCCCACTCCCACAATGACCAGCCGCGCCCGGCCCACGATTTGCCCAGCAAGTCCTTGTCCGAGCCGGACTGCAGCACCACGTCGAAATGCCCAATCGCCTCGCTCAACAGGTTGGTCGACTTCGGCTTCCCGGCTTCCGGCAGCGCGTAGAATTGACGCAGCCGAAGCTCGCCCAGTGTCATATGCGACAGGCCGGTCGCGGGATCGTTGGGGTGCTGAATAAAAAACCGCTCCAGCCGCTGTACGGCGTTGCTCAGCCGGTTTCCCTCCACGTACACGTCGGCAATTTTCAGCAGGGCCGACCGGCGCCAATCCACCGGTACGTTGGTGGTCAGGTTTTGCTCGTAAACCGAAATGGCATCCTCCGGATTTTTCAATGCACGCAGGACATCGCCGTGAAAATCAGCCGAGCGCGCGGTGAAAACCGGGTCCGCGATCCCCCGGGCCAGTTGCACAAGATTCGTCGCCCCGCTCAACGCCTGATCGAGACTTTTCTCGGCAAGATACACCGAGGCGAGCAGGTGATACTTCTGCCAAAACCGCTCCGGGGACAGGCCTTCGTCCGAAAGGTTTTCGAGCAGCAGCCGCGCCGCACCAAGCTCCTTCAACTCAAAGTACGCATTGGCCAAAAGCAGTCGACCGTCGATGACCAGCTCCGCAGTGGGCGTGGCGTTGGCCGATTTTTGAAACGGCCCATCCGCCGGCTCAAGCGTGGCGATCAACTGCTTCAGTTCATCAAGCTGATAGTAGGCCTGCGCCTGGCTAAGCGCAGCCTCAAGTGCCCGGGCGGACTCCGGATAATTCTCGATCAACAGCCCGTAGGCCTCGGCCGCCTTGGCGAATTGGCCAAGCGCAAACTGGGCCTCGCCGATCCAGAACAGGTAACGATCCGACCAAGTGCCCGCCGTGGATAGCCCCGCCTGAAGCTCGGTGACCATACCCTCGAATTGGCCCAGTTGGAATCGCGCCTGATTTTCCAGCAACACTGCCTCCGGCTTAAGCGTCGAGTCGGGATACAGCAGCACGAACGCCTCCAGTCGCTCGATGGCGGAGGCGTAGTTATCGTTCCGGAAAAACCGCTTGGCCACGTCAAACGCCAGTCTCGCCCGCACCTCCGACTGCGCCCCGGCCGGGGCCTCCGCTTGGCCAAGCGCGGCTGCCGTAACAGTCAGGCTCAACGCAACCAGCAATGTTCGAGTCGGTGAATTCATTTTCCTTCCAGCAGGTGCTCCATGCCAAGCGCACCGGCGAGGAAACGCCCGGTGTGGCTTCCCGGCGCGGCGGCAATTCGCTCCGGCGGACCCTCGGCAACGATCCGGCCGCCATCGTTACCTCCTTCCGGTCCCAAATCAATCACCCAATCCGCGGACTTGATGATATCCATGTTGTGCTCGATCACGATGAGGGTGTTGTTGGCGGCCCGCAACCGCACAAGAACATCCACCAGACGGGCCACGTCGTGAAAGTGCAGACCGGTCGTCGGTTCGTCCAAAATGAACAGTGCGTGATCTCGCGACTGCTTGGTCAACTCGGTCGCCAGCTTGACGCGTTGCGCCTCGCCGCCGCTAAGCGTCGTGCCCTGCTGTCCCAACTTCAGGTAGCCCAGACCCACCTCGGAAAGCGTGGCGCACGGGTCGCAGATTTTTGGCACCGCCCGAAAGAACGTCATCGCCTCGTCGACGGTCATCTCGAGCACGTCGGAAATATTTCGGCCCTTGTAATGAATTTCCAGTGTCTCGCGGTTGTAACGTCGGCCGTTACACGACTCGCACGTCACGTAGATGGGCGGCAGGAAATTCATCTCGATTTTCAGCACGCCGCCGCCCTGGCACTTTTCGCAGCGACCACCCTTGACGTTGAAGCTGAATCGGCTCGCACCATAGCCGCGAATCTTGGACGCTGGCAACGCGGCAAACAGGTCACGAATCTGGTTGAAAATGCCGGTGTACGTTGCCGGGTTACTGCGAGGCGTCCGACCGATCGGCGATTGGTCAACGACGATCACCTTGCCCAGCGCCTCCTCGCCGCGCAGTTGATCAAACGTCCCGGGCCGATCCTTCGACTTGTAAAACTTCCGGAACAACGCGCGGCGCAGCACGTCGTCTACCAGTGTGCTTTTGCCGGAACCGCTCACCCCGGTCACGCAGGTAATCGTCCCGAGCGGCACCTTTAGGTGGACATCCTTCAAATTGTTTTCCGTTGCACCGAGCACCTCGATGAATCCACGTGCGCTGTTCGGCCCGACACGATCTGCGGGCACATCAATCTGGTAATCTCCCCGCAGATACTTCGCCGTGAGCGACTTCTTGTCGGCCAGAACCCTGGCCAGCGAACCGGCCGCGACCACCTCGCCCCCGTGCGCCCCGGCGCCCGGCCCCATGTCGATCACGTAATCCGCACGCCGGATGGTCTCCTCGTCGTGCTCGACCACCAGCACAGTGTTGCCCAAGTCGCGCAGGCCCTCGAGCGTCTTAAGCAACTGCTCATTGTCGCGCGCGTGCAGGCCAATGCTCGGCTCGTCGAGAATGTACAGCACACCGACCAGCCCGGCGCCAATCTGCGTAGCCAACCGGATCCGCTGCGCCTCCCCTCCGCTGAGCGTGCCGCTCGTGCGATTGAGTGTCAGATAACCCAGCCCAACGTTTTGCAAAAATCGAAGCCTTGAGGTGATCTCACCGATCACGTCCGCCACAATTTTTTCGCCCAATTCATTGAGCTGCAGACCGCCAAAAAACACAAGCGCCTCATCGATCGACAACCGGCAAACGTCCATGATCGACAGGCCACCAAATCGAAACTCTCCGCTCGGCTGATGCTCGCTTGTCAACGTCACGGCCAACACCTCCTCGCGCAGTCGTTGACCGCCGCACGCCTCACAGGCCTGCGGACTCATGAACGCCCGCAGCCGTCTCCGCGTGGTCTCGCTGCTCGTCTCTTCAAACAGCCGGCTGAGGTTGGCCAAAAGCCCTTCGAACGGCTTGGCCGTCACCGTCTCCTTGCCGGCGCGCGTGAATGTAAATGGAATCTCCTCCTCGCCCGAGCCGTGAAACAGCACCTCCTTGAAGCGCTTGGCCAAACGGCGGTACGGCTTGGCCAAGTCCTGTCCGTAGTGCGCCGCGATCGCCTTTAGCAGACCATTGTAATGAGTAACCATTCGTGCGCCGCCCTTTGTCCACGGCAGGATGACGCCATCGTCCAGCGACTTTTCCGGGTCTCCCACCATCAGCCCTTCATCGAACACCGGCCGTTGGCCAAGCCCCGAGCAGGCCGGGCAGGCGCCATAGGGTGAGTTGAACGAAAAATGCTTCGGTGTCATCGGGTCGTAGCTCCTGCCGGTTGCTGGGCTGTTCAACCGGTTGGACAACCGGCTCTCCCGCCACTGGGTTCGCTCGAGATCAGGAGTCTGGTGCAGTGCCACGATGGTTCCCTCGCCCCACTTCAGGCAGGTCTCGACCGAGTCAGCCAGGCGCCCGCGCGCCTTGTCGCTGACGACCAACCGGTCGACCACGACCTCGATGGAGTGTTTCTTTTTTCCATCAAGCGGCACCCGCGCGTTTGCCTCCAGCTCCGTCAACTCGCCGTCGATCCGTGCCCGGACGAAGCCCTCCCGCGCCAGTTTTTCCAGCACGTCACGAAACTCGCCCTTTTGATTTTCCACCACTGGCGCGAGCAGCATCACCCGTGTATCCTCCGGCAAACCAAGCAACTGCTCGATGATGTCACTTGTCGTAAGGCTAGAGATCGGCTCACAACTCTCAGGGCAATGTGCCTGGCCGACATTGGCGAACAGCAGCCGCAGGTAGTCGTAAATCTCAGTCGTCGTGGCAATGGTCGAGCGCGGGTTGCCGCCGGAAGAACGCTGCTCAATCGCGATCGCCGGCGAGAGGCCCTCGATGTGGTTGATGTCCGGCTTCTGCAGTTGATCCAAAAACTGCCTTGCATATGAGGAGAGCGTTTCGACGTATTTACGCTGTCCCTCGGCGAACAGCGTGTCAAACGCCAGCGACGACTTGCCCGAGCCGCTTGGCCCGGTGATCACCACCAGTTGGTCACGCGGGATCTCGAGCGAAAGATTCTTGAGATTATGCTCCCGCGCACCGGAAATTTTGATCAACCCCTTGGCCACCGTAAAGGTGCATCGTAAACCGCCCCCAGCGCTTGGCCAAGCATGAGGAATAGCAGGACCTCAAAATGTGGCTGGAATAAACAAGTGGAGCGCAAGATTCGAGAGCTTATCAACGATCTGCGGCGAGCGGGTTTTGTTCCAGTGAAAGGCGGCAAAGGCTAACACCATAAATTTCGCCATCCTAAACACGCCGGTTCGCTGATCCTAAGCGGACACGAAGGAACTGACGCCATAAAGAAAATCGATTCATGAAGGCTCAAGACCAGTACCTCAAATTCGTCAAGTAGGAGGAAACCGACGCACTTTACGTGGACTACTGTCCGGACTTGTTCCCATGGGGTGGCGTTTGCCACGCAGAAACCGAAGCGGACACCTACAAAAAACTTTGCACTCTGGTGGAAGAAGAAATCGTGGAATTGGAGTCAAAAGGAAAACCGCTTCCACCGCCCAGCACGAGACCCATGCGTGAGGCGATCCCTGCCTAAACAAGCGCTAGTGAGTGTTCAGTTTTCAGTTTCAAGTTTTCAGACAGTTCGCCGGTAAGACCGTCCTCACACCTCCTCCCTCCTTTTCGAAATAAGTCACGCGAAACCGCGAAGGAAAAGGTACTTGGTTTAGATCCTTTTTTAATCCTCCCAATCTGCGTTCATCTGCGTCCTATTTTCCGCGCCGGAGAATCCGCTGCAG
>PVBE012885469.1_pt1 | contig 17013 bp, 14 predicted proteins | sample 1631181 | NCBI WGS metagenome assembly PVBE01 (sample SAMN08397723, study PRJNA350692) | Marine metagenome, whole genome shotgun sequencing project. | isolation source: water | place: Pacific Ocean | collected 2012-04 | reverse complement strand
GCTTGAGCCGCTTGAGCCACGATGGCAGCAGGTGACGCAGCATGATCCCCTGCGCATGGATACGGAACACGCCGCCGTATTCCGCTGCGCGCAGAATCCGAACGACCTGCGGCAACTCTTCGAAGAACGGCGCCACGAAGTCGAACAAGTGCCGCCCGGCCGGCGTTGGCAACATGCGGTCCTTGGCGACGCGCTCGAGCAGCGTCATGCCGAGCTCGCGCTCGAGCTTCTTGACCTGCTGGTGCACCGCGGGCTGGGTGATCGGGTAGGGGAAGGCGCGCGCCGCCTTCGAGTAGCCACCGGCCTTGACGACCCAGTAGAAACCCTCGAGGCGGTGCAGCTGGATCGGCGGCGATTGCGTCATAAGGACTACTTATAGCCAGCAGCCCCGTTGCATGGATGTGATCAGCGCCCCGTCAGGCGCCGCGAATCTCACCAGGACCGGGATGTGGCCGTAGCGCCAAGCTCGACGTCGGCCCCGATCCAGGTGTGGTGGAGACGAAGGGACTTGAACCCTCGACCTTCGCATTGCGAACGCGACGCTCTCCCAGCTGAGCTACGTCCCCACACGGTCGGCTACAGGGCGGCGGAGCATAGCCAGCCCCCCCCACGATGCAACGCAGCACAACCTCAGCGCCAACGCCGCCACCACGCGCCTTAACCTGCCCGCCTAGTCCTCCGACGCCCGCGCCCAGACCCGCTGGATGTCCATCACGCGGTCCTGCTGCTCGGTACCTGGCAACAGCGGCAGACCCCGGTGCGGCAAGGCGGCATCCAAGAAGCGCGGCTCGGCCGTCAACTCGAGTGTGCCCGGCGCGACTCCGCTGCGGACCAATCGCCCACCGGCGAGCACACTGCCGATGACCGACGCTCCGGACGGACCGATCAGCACATCGTGCCGCGCAACCAGCGAGGCCCGCACGTAGGCAGCCTTACCGCTGAGGCCGAGCCCGAGGTAGATGTTGCCAGCGCCTTCGCGCGGACCGAGGGCATCGCCCTTCGCGTGACCGAGAATGACCTCCCCGGCGTCGCGGCGCCCGTTGACGTTCGCATCGCGGAACCCGCCCCAGCCCGGACGGCCGGCAACGATCACGACGCGATCACGCGGGCCGAGTAGATCGAGGCCGCCACGGATGTAGACGTTGCCCGTGACGAGCAACACGAGACAGTGACCACCCGTCCCGATCCGCGCGATTCCCTTCGGCCCACCGAGCCAGAGGTGACCGAACACACGCACGACGATGTCGCGCCTGGCGCGAAACGACGCCACACGGTTGGCACCCGCGCCGAGCTCGAAGTCATCGAGCTCGGTCGGCTCTGCGAGCGTGGCCAGCGCCAGCTCGTTGGCCAGGCGAAAGTTGGCGAGGTTCATGCCACGCTCGCTGCCATCGGGCGCCGCGAGGTCACTCGCACGAACGTGCAGGTCAGCCTGCACCTCCCACGATCCGGGAATCGCCAACGGAAACGCGTCGCCATGCCGCGGATCCAGAGCGAGGCGGTCAGAGCGTCCGCGCACGATGACATCGTCGTCGACCTCACGGGTTTCCACCTGACCGACCGCCCATGACAGAGCTGGTGGCAGCACCCCGCGCACGTGTCGACCGGTGAAGACGATGTCCTGGCCACGGCGTCGCAACGAGCAATAGAGCTGCGTTGCGCCAGCTTGACGACGAGCCACGACGCGCGCACGACGCTCCGGAAACGGCGACAGCTCGCCCTCGGCGACCTCGACGCTCTTCGTGGTCATGAGGCCGGCCTGCAATGCGCAGTGGAAGGCATCCTCCGCGATGTAGACCCCGCGCGCTTGCTGCAGATCGAGCGCGACCGAATGCGCCATGCGCAACGGTCCGACAACCGCCGACAACACCTGCGCCAGGAACAGGGCCGACATGAGCACCATGAGGAAGGGCCACGCGCTGCGCAGAAGCAGCTGACGAGCGTGCCGTCGTCGAGCGCCTCCTGGACGTGCCTTGACCACGGTCAACGCTCCTGCAACGGCAGCAACGCACTGAGCTCGAGATTGCCGCCCGCGCTCGCCGTCGCAAACCACCTACCGCGTGAGTCCCGGCGGAGCTCGAGACGCCCATCGTGGTTCGGCGTGACGCGAATCGACAGCACAGGGTACGGATCGCGCCCGATCTCCTTCGTGCGAATACCATGCGCCAACAGCGCGCGCTGCAACGCAGCGACATCCGTCCCGTGCGATTGGCTCGACTTTCGCGCCGCCACGACGGTCTTTTCGAGTACCGACAGCATCCGCGCCCGACGCTGGATCTTCGGACCGGCCTCACGCCCCTTCGCCATCACGTGCAGGCCGCCGGCGAACACAACGACGAACCAGAACACGTAGCCGAGGCTCCCGCGTAGGCCGTGCACTCTTGCCTCAGTCGGCCGCGCCGACGCTGACCAAAGCCGCTTCCGCGTCCGACGACTCGCTCATCACGTCGTCATCGGGCGGCGTCTGTGAGCCTTCCGACTCTTCCGTGTCACGCGTCAACTTCAGCTCGACGCCTGCCGGCGGGTGAGCGACGATCCAATCCATGAGCAGGTTGAACTCGTCGGCGATGTCGGTCAGCTCGTCGCCGTCGCGCAGTGTGACGCGGAAGCTGAGATCGCCTTCGCGCACGCTCTCGATCGACTTGACGAGGCGATACATCGGGCCGGCGATCTTGTGGCTGTAGCGCACCGCCTGCAGCACGACCACACCACCGGCAGCGATGATGAAGACGAACAACGCCATGAAGAGGTATCCGAGCGTCGGTAGGTTCTCTTCGGCAGTGCTGGCCTCGTCGAGGACTCGCCCGGTCAGGACTGCCACGGCCAGCGTCGCCGCAATGAGGATCAGCACAGGGATCAGCGTGATCCCCACGACGATCCGCCGCTGCACAGGCTTGTTGACGACGAGCCGCCTTCGACGGTTTTTGACCTTTGGTCCCATGTAGTTCCTCACGCACTGGTCCCGACACTCGCTGGATCGACGAACTGGCCCCGTGCCTTGAGGAATCGCCGCAATTCACGCCACTTACATCGAAACGGTAAAAGTGGTGGCGACTTCGTCCGACCATGTTCCTTGGCCGCCGGCCTTGTCGGCATGTCATCGAACGGAACGCGAATGCCTGCTCTCTTTACCTCCTGCCTGCAAAAAAAGCAGCCGATGCGGAACACCCACCGCCATCGGAGCCAGCGAGGTGAAGTGCAGCCATCCGGTCCATCGATCTCGTCTGCGATGCCTGAGTTCACCTCAGTAAGCGATCGCAACGAGCCGAGCAATACGGCGGTCACGATGCGTGGTGCGGCGACCTGGAGTGCCAGGGGAAGCCTATCCACCTCATTCCACCCCGGGTCTCGACCCGGCTACGACACCCGAGTTTCAACCCACAGGCCAAACGAGTGACAACTATGACGAACAACATGGACAATGCACATGATCGCCGCGCCGACTCGGTGCGCTTTGGTGACATGAACGATGGCAACAACGGTCTGGCCATGAACCAGGCCAACAAGGGCATGCTCACGGAAGCAGTCTCGCAGAAGGTCGGCGGCTCGCGTCGCCAGGCAGCGCGGATCCTCGACGCCGTGCTCGACAGCATCACCGACCTGCTGGCCACGAAGGGCCGGGTCGCGGTGAAGGGCTTCGGCACCTTCGAGCGCAAGGTCCGCAAGGGCCGCGCCTACAAGCACCCCGTGTCGGGCAAGAGCATCGACGTCGCCGACAAGATGACGATCCTGTTCAAGCCGAGCAAGAACCTGATCGACGCGACGGACCATCCCGACGAGAGCGTCAACGACCAGGCGCCGGCAGACAAGCCGGCCGCCCTGTTCCGCGCCTGATCGGAGCCCTGAACGGGGCACGCACGTGTGGTCGCCCGTGATTTCGGGCTAGACTGCCCCGCCAAATGACTCAGGACCGGACAATCAACGCCGCTGCACTGCAGTGGGACGTACGCCGCGGCGAGGTCGAAGCGAACCTCGCCACGGCGACGGGCCTGATCCAGGAAGCCTCCGAAGCGGAGGCCCAGCTCGTCGTGATGCCCGAGATGTGGGCGACCTCGTTCATGGGCGAGGAAGCGGAGGGCACACGCGAGGCCGTCGACCGCGCGGAAGCAGCGGTCACCACCCTCGCCGGCGACCTTGGCCTCGTGCTCATCGGCTCGAACTACGAGTTCGCCGCCGACGGCAGCATCTACAACCGGGCGAAGCTCGTCGACCGCGGCGACCTCGCCGGCGAGTACCGCAAGATGCACCTGTTCTCGCCGCACGGCGAGGACCGCTTCTTCGCGCACGGCGAGTCCTGGCTGGTCGCGGACACTTCAATCGGCAGGGTCGCCGCCGCGATCTGCTACGACCTGCGCTTTCCTGAGCTCATCCGCCACCTCTTCCTGGCAGGCGCCGAACTCCTGCTCGTCCCTGCGCAGTGGCCGGCACCGCGCGATCAGCACTGGCGCACGCTCGTGAAGGCGCGCGCCATCGAGAACCAGTGGTTCGTCGTCGCCAGCAACCGCTGCGGCAACGAGCCGTCGCTGATCAACGAGACCGACGTGTCCTTCCCCGGCAACTCTCTGATCGTCGACCCGACCGGGACCGTGCTCGCAGAAGGCAACGGCGAAGCCGGAGTGTTCGCGGATGAGCTCGACCTGAAGGAAGTGCGGATCGTGCGCCGCGCGATTCCGATCAGCAAAGACCGGCGCGTGGACGCCTACGGGCGCTTCGAACTGTAGCGGGCTGGCCCTGCAACCGGCCACGCAACCCATCGGTGACGGCGACCGCGATGCAGCACGGGTTCCCGTGCGTGCCAGCCAGGGATCTACTTTCGAAGCTCGTTTTGCAGGGTGTTGTCGCCGAACCCGATGAACTGCGACGACGGTGTCATCCACAACGTCCACGTGTAGGAGGTCAGCGTCGCGCTGCTCACGAAACCGGGCACGAAGAGAACAGGGTCCAGTCTCCCACCGCCCGAGGTCTTGCCGAGCACCGGCCAGAACAGCGGCGCAGAGATGCTGAGTTGTGACCAGATGTCGTAGGCAAACGCCTTGTCGCTCGCGCTCATGATCGTGACCACCCAGTGCAGCGGGTAGCGCGGCGCCGTGATGCAGAGGAGTTCGGCGACCCCGTTGCGTGCCTCCCAGGTCGCACGACCATGGTGGTACGCGCCGTCGGTCGCGCCGGCCCGCGGGATCATGAACTCGATATGGCGCCCAGCGCCGGTGTAACGCGCGCGCGGACGGGGCGGCGTGACGGCGCGGCCGTTGTTGTTCTCGTTTGCCTCGACTACACCGGCGTAGCCGTCGGCGAACGCACCGAGATACCAAGTGCCGCCATCCATCCAACACCATGGCATCTGGATCTTGACCGTCTGGGTGTCACTCTGACCGCCGCCCAGCGCGGGCACGTCGTAGAACCACAGCAAGTAGGACTTACGCGAAACCGTAGAGCTCAGCCCGAGGTGGATCGTCGTCACCGACGCCGGGGCGGCGATGCTGCTCGCGTTGCGCGTCGTGATCGTGACCGACTGTTGCGCACCCGCCTGCCATGCCATGCCCGACGGGGTCGAGATGGCCGTGATGACGAGGTCAGGGGCCGGATCGATGATGTCGACCGTCCAGGTGTGCGTGTGAACGAGCTTCTGCTTGTCCTTGCGCACCAGGGCGGAGAGGTCAGACACCTCGACGAGGACCGCGTGCCGACCGAGCGCCATGGCGGTCGTCTGCAGCGTGAACGAGGTGCCGCCGGTCTGCTTGACCTGGTTGTCGACGAGCCAACGAACGCGCACGCTACCCGGCACCAGGTTGGAGAAGGAGAAGACCTGGGGCTTGCCCCTCTCGACACGGACAAGAGAGGCCGCCGGCTGCGGCGACTCGATCGGATTGACGTTGGTGTAGCAGTCCTTGGTCAACTCCTCGACACAGATCTCGCAGAGCTGAATGCCGAGCGCCCGCATGAGGCAGTTCGTCTTCGGCCGCCAGAGACCCTTCTTGTAGTAGCGGCAACCCTCGAAACAGCCGACGCCGTTGTAGCCCTTCCACAGCGACCACTTGGCGCATGTGCTATCGGCGGTGGCGTTCGCGTTGCTCGGCTCCGGCCCGGTGTAGGTCCCCGAGCGACCGTAGTCGTACTCGTCGGCAAGACCGCCGAACGAGTGTCCGAACTCGTGGCTCTGCACTTCGTTGGCGGACGAGCCGTTGTAGGACACGGAGAAGGTGCCGGCGCAACCGCCGTACTTGGGATCGTTGACGAAGACGACAATGCGACCCTCGACGTCGGGTGCAAACGCCGCGTCGCGGTGGGCCTGCGAAGTGTTCTTGATGTAGAGGCAACGTTCGGTCCCGCCGGTCCAGTAGGCGGCGTCGTAAACCGTGTCGACGAACTTGGGTGGCGACAACCGCGGGTTGTCGGCGCCACGCTGGTTCGATGCGTTGAACACCGAGTGCACGTTGAAGAACTTCTTGTAGCTCTTGAACGGCTCCTTCCCGAACAGGTTGTTCATCCAGCCGGTGACGTCACTGTAAAAGCGCGCCTGATCGACGGCGATGTAACCATCGGCGAGAATGACGATGTCGTAGCGGTTGGCCGTCGGACCGTTGCTGAGGTGGGTCTTGACCACCGGCGCCCCGGTCGGTTGCGCCGCCGTCGTCGTCACGGCGCGGTCTAGCTGTTGCCGCGACACGGTCGCGACGCGCCGCTCGACGCCATCGATGACGCGAACGATGGCGAGCGACGCCGTGCGCAGCGAGTCCGGAATCTTGACCAACCGAACGATGCCGGGCTCGCGCACCTGATCACCGAAGACGACCGGATTCGTGTTCTTCGCGTCGAGGTGGAAGGTCGCCAGATCCAGGCGCACGCGCTCGAAGACCTGGCCGTCGGTATCGAGGAGCTTGATCCACGCCACGGGGCCACCGTGATCGCGGGCAGCCGTGAAACGCGCGTCACGACGCCAGGCAGCCGTCACCGAAACGCGCTGGGCGTCGCCTTCGACCAGCAACAACAGGGTCTTGGCATCGGTGGTCCGCTGCGCAGGCAAGACACAGGCAAGGAGCGAGATAGTGCAGAGCAGGGAGAGCCTCATGGCTCCCTACCTTAGCTGCTCCTTGCGGGTCAGCTTGATCTCCAGGCGTCCCCGGTAGGCAAAAACAGGCCCCACGACCGTCAGCCCCTTGCCCTTCCACGCATCGATGCCAGCAAAACGTGCCACGGCACCGCGCGGAATGAAGACGGTCAGCGACTGGCGCGGGTCCTTGCCGAACTTGATCAACACGTGCCCGCCGCTCTTCGTGCGTTCGACGGAGTGCACCTTGCCCTTGGCTTCGACCTCCTGGAGCAGGAAGCTGCGCATGCCGTGCACGTCGGTGGCATCGACCTGCGGCCGGCGCAGTTCGGCGCTCGTCGCCGCGCCGCCAGCGATCTCGGCCGCAACGCGGCGCACGGGCGCGGGCCACGAAACCGTGCACATGGCCGGAGCGTGGTCGGAGGCCGCGTCCGGATCGTGCACGAACCTCGCCGACTTGACGGCAAGCTCCCCGTCGTAGAGCACGAAGTCGATCTGCTGTTTGCGACCGGACCAGATGTAGCTGTAGCGGTTCTCTTCGGGAGCGACGGCAGTGGCATCCTTCAAGCGATCGAACAGCGACGCCAAAGACGCGGAATCCCGCTCGTCGTTCAGGTCCCCGAGCAGGACGAACGGCGCACAAAAGCCGCGCGCGCGCAGATCATCGAGCACCTCCAGCACGCCGTTCGCCTCGGCGGTACGCCAGCGCACGCCCTGCTTGTCCTTGCCCAGCGTCCGCTTCGACTTGAAGTGGACCGGCGCCACGAGCAAGGTGCGGCCTTCGGACGGCTCGAGCTCGAAGACCGGCAAGCCACGCGCGAAGCGCTTCTGTTTACCTTCGAGCGGCCAGTGCCGGTGCCCCATCGACCGCTTGATGCGCACGCGCGACATCACAGCCGTGTGAATCCCGCGCCTGTCGTTCGTCGACAGAAAACCGATGAACGCGTATGGCTTGCTCAGCATCGTGTTGAGCAGGCGCAGTACGCCGAGATTCTCCACCTCTTGCATGGCCAGCACATCGGCACCGAGGGTGTCAATGGTCTTCGCCAAGATGCGCATCTCGGCACGGCTCTTGGGCGACGTTCCTTCGTCGGCGTGAAACGGGTCGTCGGCGTTGTCGAACAGGTTCTCGACGTTGTAGGTCGCGATCGTCAGAGCGTTGTCCTGAGCGAGCGCGGGGAAGGCGAGCGCGAGGAAGGCGAGTACGAAACGCATGCCCCTCTTATAGCCAAGCCGTCACGTCGAACGGCGAATCAAGAGCAGCCGCAGACCGACGAAGAGCAAGAACCCCGCGAACGCGTGCTGGAACAGCGACGAGTCCGCACGATGTGCGACCCATGAGCCCACCACCGCACCGACCACGCAGGCTGGCGCCAGCATGCGCACGCAGCGCAGCTCGGCCGTACCCTGGTCCAAATGGCGCTGGAGGCCCAAGAACGCCGTTGGCGCCACGACGAGCAACGAGGTCGCCCGGCACTGCAGCCAGGTGAGGTCATGGAACAAGAAGCCGAGCGCCGGAATCAGGATCAGGCCGCCACCGATGCCGACCAGAGTGCCGAGTCCGCCCATGCACAGGCCAATCAGCGGTAGCACGACGAACATTGGCCACGCCATGTCGCCGTATGCCAACAACCCGTCGGACTGCGCGGCGCCGAACGGCGGCAGGCCGAACAGCCTGACGACTACGACCAGCACGACGACGGCGAAGATGCGACGCAGCACCGCCGTGGGCAGGCGGTTGATCATGGGTGCGACGGTGCGGGCCGCCAGCATCGCCGGCGGCGCCACCAACAGCGCGGCGAGAATCGCAGGTCGCGCCGCCGGGTCACCGCTGATCAGGTCGACCGCGACACCGGCCGCAGCCACGAACATCACGACTCCGAGGCTCGTGCCGCTCGCTTTACGGTGATCCAGACCAAAGCCGATGCACAGGATCGGCACGATCAGCACACCGCCGCCAATACCGAGGAAAGCGGCTATGAATCCGACTACGAGGCCGAGCCCCGCAGCGATGCGCCGTCTCTGGATCGCCGTGAACTTCTCCGGTTAGTCGAACTTGCGCTTGCGGATCCGCTGCACGGTCTTGGTCGTCGACCGCTGCTTCTTGTCGCCGCAAATGATGATCTTTGCGCCGAGTCCCTTTGCGGTCGCCCGCTCGGGAACAGTGCGCTCCGTGTAGTCGGTGCCCTTGGCGTAGATGGTCGGCTGCAGCTTCTTGAGAAGGCTGTCCGCCGTCTCTTCCTCGAAACACGTCACGTAGTCGACGCTCGCCAAGCCGGCCACTGTCTCCATGCGGTCCGCGACCGTGTTCACCGGGAAGCCCTTGCCTTTGAGCTTGGTGACGGCCCTGTCGTCATTGAGCGCGACGATCAAGAAGTCACCGCGCGACTTGGCATCCTCGAGACACCGCACGTGTCCCAGATGCAGCAGGTCGAAACAGCCGTTGGTCAGAACTACGGCCTTTCCTTGCGAGCGGAGACCCTCGATGGTCCCGGCCAGGGTCCGCAGGTTGGTAATGACCTTGTCTTTCGCCTTGAGTCGCTTCGCTACCAGAGCCAACTGCCACCTCCTCCTCTGCGGTGTTTTGCAACGCTAGGTCGCAAGTGTCCAGAGGATCGACACAAATCGGCCTCGACTGGAGCAAAAACCGTCCGAATGTTCCGTGCCATCGCCGCCTCGAGGCATGGCGTCGGCCCAGCGCGCGCGCCTCATGAACTCAGGCCGCGGATGTGGTCAATCAACGCGGTCGAGGAATAGCCCGTCTCGAGCGGCACCAACACGACCTGACCGCCGTGGGCTTCCACCCACTCGCGCCCGATGACGCCCTTGTCGCGCCAGTCCTCGCCCTTGACCAACACGTCGGGGGAGATCAACTCGATCAACTCGAGCGGCGTGTCGTCGCCGAACGGCACGACGTAGTCCACGACCTCGAGACCGGCGAGCAGCGCGAGCCTGTCGGCCAGCGGACACACCGGCCGCGACTCACCCTTGAGCCGCTGGATCGAGGCATCGTCGTTGACGCCAACGATCAAGAGGTCTCCATAGGCACGCGCCGCCTTCAAATAGGCCAGGTGACCCGGATGCAGCAGATCGAAGCAGCCGTTCGTAAATACGATGCGTTTGCTGTCGCGGCGCAGCCCGACCAGGGCAAGCGCCAGGCTCGCTGCGTCGAGTTGCTTACCCGTGCCCGTCTCGCCGAGAAGTCCCCGCAACTCAGCACCCGTGACGGTCGCGGTCCCGAAGCGGCCCACGACGATGCCCGCGGCGAGGTTCGCCAGTCGAATGGCGGCCTGCAGCGCAAGGCCCGCGCCGATGCCGTAGGCCAACAGCCCCACCACCGTGTCGCCGGCCCCGGTCACGTCGAACACCGCGCGCGCCTCTGTCGGCAGGATCGCATGCTGCGCATCGCGCGTGCGGTAGTAGATGCCGTCCTTGCCAAGCGTAATCACGACAGTCTCGAGTTCGGCGACTTTGGCCAGCGCAGTGGCGACCTCCGCCAAGCGATCCAGGTCCGGGTCGGGCCCGATCGTCATGCCCGTCGCTTGCTCCGCCTCGATCATGTTCGGTGTAACCAGAGTCGCGCCGGCGTAGCGCGCATAGTCTCTGCCCTTCGGATCGACGAGCACGGGCACACCGTGCTGATGCGCCTGATCGATCACTGCGCGCAGGACGGCCAGTGACAGGGCGCCCTTGCCGTAGTCGGAGACCACGACGACGTCGAACTCCGCCACTTGTTCGTCGAGGAAGGCCAGCACCTCCTGCTCGGCCTTGCCATCCAGATCGCGAATGGTCTCTTCGTCGACGCGTAACACCTGCTGCGTGCGACTGACGAACCGAGTCTTGACCGTGGTCGACCGCAATGCGTCGCGTACCAGACCGGCCGTGTCGATGCCAGCAGCGGCGAGTTTCTGCTCGAGGCGAGCAGCGTCCTCGTCGTCACCGATCACGCCGAGGCAGGTCGCGGTTCCACCGACACTGACGATGTTGGCCGCGACGTTGCCCGCACCACCGAGGCGGTAGCTCGAGAAGCTGGACTCGAACACGAGCACCGGCGCCTCTGGCGACACACGGCTGGCACTTCCTTCGACGTAGCGGTCGAGAATGAGATCGCCGAACACGAGCGCGCGCGGCGGGCGCGCGTTCTCGAACAGCTCGCGCAGCGACTGCGTGTCGGTCGGGCCGTCGGACAAGCTCACTGACCGTCCACCCCGGCAGCATCAACGCAGAGCGCCTGGTGTAGCAACGGCAGCAAGATCTCGTGCTGGCAGGTGATCTGCAACCCGACGTTGGATGGCCGACGCACTACGTTGGTGACTGCGCGATAGTGCTGAATCATGTCGAGGTTGGCAGTGGTGAAGTCCTCACTGAGGGTGCCGAGGTTGCGGGCCAGCGACACGGCCTTCAAGAACACTTCCGGCATCAGCACGGCCGAACCCAGGTTTACCCACAGCCCCTTGTCGAGGCGCTGCACACTCTCGCACATCAACTCGAAGTCGCGCAGGGTTGCGGTGCCGAGCGCCGCACCATCGAGGTCCGGGTCCATGTGCACGATGTCGCAACCGAAGGCAACGTGGATCGTTGCGGGCAGGCCGAGACGGAAGGCCTCGGCGAACACTGAGACCTCGGCGTGCGGCAAGTTCTGCTCGACGATCGAGCGGCCGATCGCCTTACCATAACCCTCGCCACTCGAGGCCGCGGTTTTGGCAGCACCGTTGAGCCCATCGAAGGTCTCACGCCAGAAGCCGAAGCTCCCGTCGGCGAGGTTCTCATCGACGTCCTCGCTGCTCGCACCCAGGAAGGCGAACTCGTAATCGTGCACAGCAGCGGCGCTGTTGGTCGCCAGGTGGCTGATGAAGCCGCGGCGCATCAGATCGATCACGAGGGGCGCCAGCCCGACCTTGAGCACGTGCGCGCCAAAGGCGAGACCAACCATGCAGCCTTCGGCCTTGCAGCGGCGCCATGTGCGCACGAGCTCCTTGAGTTGCTGGCTGCCCAGGATGTCAGGCAGCGAATCAAACCAGTCGCCAAACCCTGCGACCGGCGGGTGCACGACGGCAAAGTCGGCACGCTGGACCAGGTTTCTGCGCGTCAGAACGGATCGGATCTCGGGGCGGCTCATGCGCTCTTCTTCTCACCGGGAGTCGCGGACACCTCATTGGGCGGCCGCGACCGATACCTGTCATGCACCCAGAAGTACTGTTCTGGGGCTCCGAGAATCAGCTGCTCGACCGCCCGGTGCAAGCGGCAGGTTGCTTCGTAGACCGGATCGACGGCCGTTTTCTTGTCCGCGGAGGGGCTGGCCTCGGGCACGCCGAACATGTCGGCGACCGCAACCCGGAAGCGGAAGCGGCGACCGAGACGGATCGCGGCGCCAACGACGATCGGCGCGCCAGTCATCTGGGACAGCCGAGCCTGCGTGCGATCGCAGGATGCCAGCTTGCCGAACACCGGCACGAACAAGGCACGCAGGCGCTGGTTCTGGTCTGGCAGAGTCCCGACCGCTTGGCCAGAGCGCAAGCCCTCGACGAGGTGCACAACCCCACCACGGCGCGGCCAGAGGTGGCACCCGGTGAGTGAGCGCGTCCGGCGCACGTAGTCATCGATCAGCGGATTGCCGAGCGGGCGCGCGATGACATGGATGCTGCGAAACTCGATCGCGACGCCGATGCCGGCGGCCTCCCACGAACCGAGGTGCGGTGTGCACAGGATCGGCGGGCAGCCGTTGGCGATGCGTTCGAAGTCTCGGGCACGTTCGTTCCAGTGTGAGCGGTCGAAGCGGGCCATGAACTTGCCGCTATGCACGTAGCGCCCGATCTTCGCCATATCGGCAAGAACCATGAAGGCGCTGCCACAGGCGCGATAGGCGATGCGCCGCAACTCGGGCTCGGACTTGCTGTCGCCATAGGCCTGGCGCAGGTTGCGCAGCGAGATCTCGCGACGCGACTTGACGAGGAAAAGGAAGGTGCGTCCGAGCCCGTCGAGGAGCGGATAGGCAATCATTTCCGGCAGCCAGGCGAATGCGAACAGTAACGAGCGCGCAGCTACGTAGGCGACGCCATCGACCAAGCGGTTGCGCTGCTTGGCCATCAGACGCCCTCGGGCAACAACATGCCGGGATCGGGTTCGTCTACGAAACGGTGCGCGATCCGCAGAACGTTGCGTTTCGGCCCAGTGGTATCCGAGAAGCCGCAGCGCGCCTCGTCCTTCTCCGTGATCACGAGGATCGCGTCGCCTTCGTCGCTGTCGTCCGCTGCTTGCTCCCAGACCTTCGGCGGGATCGTCGAGTGGTCACGCAGGAAGTTGCTGTGTACGACGTCGGCCCCGAGCCTCTTCGCGGTGCGAAGGAAGCGCAACGGCGCTGCGATGGCCGCGAGCAGGTGAACTCGTTGGCCGTGCAGCGAGTTCACCGAAGAAATGGTCGGACCTGGCAGCGCAACGACCTCGGTCGCGACGGTCTCGCCGACAAGCGGCTCGCGGCCGCCACAGAGCTTCGTGACGCGTTGACGCAGCCGCGCCAACTCGGCCTCGGTGCACTCCTGTGCGTTCGTGAGAACGCACAGGTCGGCGCGGCGCAGCGATCGGACCGGCTCGCGCAGCCATCCAGCGGGTAGCAGTCCACCGAAAGGCTCCGGCGCGTAGATGAGACAGATGTCGAGATCACGGTGCAGGCGGCGATGCTGGAAGCCGTCGTCGAGCACGATGACGTCGAGAGCATGCTCGGCGCAAAGCTCCATGCCGGCCGCGTAGCGGTCCGGGCCCTGCTTCTGCGGCAGGCCGGGAAAGCGGCGCGCGAGCATCCTGCCCTCGTCGTTGAGTTCCTCACCTGCCTCGCGCATGTAGCCACGAGCGAGCACCCCGACACGGAGTCCGCGAGCGCGGTAGAGCTCGACGAGCATCACGACGAACGGCGTCTTGCCGGTGCCCCCGACGCTCAGGTTGCCGACCGATACAACGGGTACGGGCAGGCGCCGCGCCGCGCGCAGCCCGATGTCAAATGACAGGTTGCGCGCGCGCACTCCGAGCCCGTAGATCCAGGACAGTGGGCGCAAGATCGGCAGCGGCCTGGTGCCGAGAGCGGGCATCAGGTGGTCTCGACTTCGTCTCCGCGTTCCTTCGCGATCGCCTTCACCATGCGCTCGAGCGTCGACTTCGGGCCGAACTCGCGGAAGCGCCGGTAACCCTGCTCGAGCAGATGCTCGATCGACTGTTGCCAGAGCACAGACCCGGCGAACTGTCGCTTGAGCGCATCGCGCGCAGCTGCTCCGGTGGTCACGGCGATGGCGTCGACGTTGCACACGATCGGAAAGGCAGGGTCCTCGAACGGCGTGTCGTCGAGCACCTTCGCGAACTCGGCGCCCGCATCGGTGAGCATCGTGGAGTGGAAGGGTACGCTGACTGGGAGCAGCCGCGCACGCCGACCGAAGCGGTCGAGGATTTCCTGCATGGCAGAGGTCTCACCCGAGAGCACGTATTGGCCCGGACAGTTTACGTTGGCCAGGTCGCAGATCCCGGCGGTTGCCTCTGCCGCCGCGGCCTTCGCTTCCTCGAGGTCGCCCTTGAGCAAGACCACCATGCCGCCGGTACCCGCCGGCACCGCTTCCTGCATCGACTGCGCCCGCGCCCGCACGAGCAGCACGGCCGTCGCGAAGTCGAGACTGCCGGCGACGACCAACGCGGCATACTCGCCAAGCGAGTGCCCAGCGCCCGCCTGCGGCGCCGCGGCGCCACTGGCCCGGAACACCGCAACATCCACCGCGAGCACTGTCGGCTGCTGGTTGACCGTCAGCGTCAACTCCTCCGCCGGCCCCTCGAAACACAGAGCCTTCAACCCGGGGAGCGCAGCCTCGGCCTCATCCATGACCTCACGGGCCGCCGGCGATGCCTCGTACAGCTCGCTACCCATGCCCACGAACTGAGACCCCTGCCCGGTAAACAGCGCCACGTAGTCGCCCACGGGCGAGAGGTTAGGCCAAACCTCCCCCCCTCGCGAGCCAAGGAGTCCGGGTAGGGGCCTGACCCCTACCCGGACTCCTTGGCGGCGAGGCGTAGCAGGTCCACATCCCGGAGGGGGTTGAGGCAGCGGACGGCGCGGTGGCCGTGCTGCAGGCGACCGGTGAGTTCACCGGGGCCGCGTTCGCGCAGGTCGGCCTCGGCGATCGCAAAGCCGTCGTTGGTGTCGACCAGGACCTGGAGGCGGTCGGTGTCGGGCCCGGCGAGGAGGATGCAGGTGGCGGCTTGGCCGCCGCGGCCGACCCGGCCGCGTAACTGGTGCAGCGTCGCGAGGCCAAGCCGCTCGGCATCGCGGACCACCATCCAGGTGGCCCCGGGGACATCGACGCCCACCTCCACCAGGGTCGTCGCCACCAGGCAGCCCGCTTCGCCACAGCAAAAGGCGTGCTGTGCTCGCCTCCGCTCGTCGGCTTGTTGCCGGCCGTGCGCCATCGCGGTCGGCACGAGCGCGCGCAACTCATCGAAGGTCGCCGCCGCGCCGTCGTCACCGGCGTCGACCTCTCCAATGCGCGGGCAGACAACGAACACGCGGCCGCCGCGCTCTACTTCGGCGACGATGCCATCGCGGACTCTCGGCCAGACCTCCTTGTCGAGGATGCGCGTCGTGACTGGTGCGCGCTCGATCGGCGGCTGGCGGATCTCGGAGAGGTCGAGGTCGCCCCACAGCGCGGTCGCCAGCGTGCGCGGGATCGGCGTCGCGCTCATGACGAGGACGTGTGGCACACAGCCGTCGCGTTCCCGCGCGAGCTTGCCGCGCTGCTCGACACCGAAGCGGTGCTGCTCGTCGATCACCAAGAGCCCCAAGCGGCTCACGTCAAGGTCGTTGCTCAGCAGGGCGTGCGTGCCGACGACGAGGCACGGATCCGCAGCCGCCAGCAGCTTTCGAGCACCGGCGAGCGCGGTCTTCTCGGCCGACTGCGTCACCAAGACGACCGGCAACCGCGCACCGCGCATCCAATCACGGAACTGATCCGCGTGTTGCTCCGCCAGCATCTCCGTTGGCGCCAGCACGACCGCCTTCAGCCCGGCCGCCGTCGCGGCCAGCGCCGCCCAGAACGCCACGAGCGTCTTGCCGGTGCCGACATCCCCCTGCAGCAACCGCGCCATCGGCTGCGCGCGCGCGAGATCCACGGCAAGGTCGCCGATGCACGCCTCTTGCTCAGGTGAAGGCTCGAACGGCAAGCGTGCGCGAATGCGCGCTTCGACCTCGGCGTCGCAAACAACCGGCCAGGCTTTCAGCCCGGCGCGGCGCTCGCGCCGGTCACGCACGCCTTGCAGCAGCGCTTCGGCCTCGAACAGCGCCAGGCGCCGCCGCGCCCGCTCGAGCTGCTCGCCATCCCCGACCGGAACGTGCAGGTGCGCAACCGCCGCGGGCATGGCCATGAGCCCGTGCGTCTCGAGGACGGCAGCGTCGAGCGTCTCGTGGATCTGCGGCAACGCCAGCTCGAGCGCCTGGGAGACCGCGTTCTTGAACAGCACGGCCCCGACGCCATCGATCTTTGGGTACACCGATTCTAAGCGCGCGCCGACCTCGAAGGCATCCACGTCGAAGCCGATGCGCGGGGCATCGAGCTTCCACGCCGCCCCGTCTTGCCGAAGCGTGCCCGACAGGACCGCTTCCTTGCCGGCCGGCAGCTGCCGCGCCAACCACGAGCGCCCGAAGAAGGACGCTTCGATGCGCGCCCCCCCGGCGTCGAATCGCGCGACGGTCACGCCTCCCCTGCGCCCGCGCATCCAGCGCACACTCGCGCTCACGCAACGCCCGCGCAGCGACACCTCCGACCCCGCGAGCGCCGCGGACGGCTCGACGAGGGCCGAGATGGTGTTTGGATTCCAGGGCTTCTTGTGGGTGGACGCGGCGATCCAAGCCGACGCGGACTGCCCCCCCTTGGCAGACGTGGCTCTCAGCGTCTCGGTAGACGGGTTCTCGCCGTTCGGCGGGTCCGTCCCGGGCGTGG
>PVBE011032121.1_pt1 | contig 17015 bp, 21 predicted proteins | sample 1631181 | NCBI WGS metagenome assembly PVBE01 (sample SAMN08397723, study PRJNA350692) | Marine metagenome, whole genome shotgun sequencing project. | isolation source: water | place: Pacific Ocean | collected 2012-04 | reverse complement strand
ATAAATATATATAAACTTTATAAAACAGTTAATTTTTTTTAAAAACTTTTGCTGAATCAATGGGGTCACCTTCTTTCAACATTATTCTAGATGGTGACATTTCTTTCTGAGTTAGAATCTCATAATCTAATGATTCAGGAATCAAATAACCATGAATTGTCAATGTAAATTCTGTCTTAACTAACCTATCTGAATCTGTTGCTATCTCCAGTTGATCTTCAAAACTATCTATTGCAGTTCTAAATCTAAATTTACTTGGTTCTCCCCAATATCTACCCTCATTATAAGAAACCAATTCAATAATTTTATTCATCTGTTCAACATATTCAGTATAAATTTGACAAGTATAATTTATTTTATGAAAATTTGGCATTGCCAATGAATAAAATTCTTTTTTTGGAATTTGATTATTTTGAACTGTAAATCTATCATATCTGTTAATATCTGAATATCTTTTTTCAAACATATATCTTAATTTATTTCCATCAAATGATTTAACTTGCATTTGATCATCCTTTTGAAGAGAATTTCTTTTAAAAATAATAATAGGAAATAAAATTTTATCTTTAACATCTCTAAAAACACCATCTTTTTGAATTGCAGCCCATCTTTCTGGTGAAGCATATCTAAATGGAACTTTAATTACTTCTTTATTTTCAGTAACCGTTGGTTTAATAACCTTTTCAAAATAATACATAATAGCCTTATCTATATCCATTAAAGTAATAGATATATTTCTAACCCTATCTTTATCCCGTCTCTTTTGTTTTGCCCGATTTACTACTTTTTTTGGAGATGGGGCTTTCGGTTTAGATGCTTTAAATCTATCTTTTTTTGGTATTAATCTATTAGCCATTATTTAGTCCTCTCTTCTAAACCTAATCCACTTCTTTTTGTCATATGACATATAGCAAGAAAATCATGATTCTTTTCAGTATCACCACCCAATAATTGATTTTCATTAATTGTATTTATTTCAAAATAAGCATAATTCCAATGTATAATATCACCTATTTTTGGTCTAACATTCAATTCTACCAATTTATTTCTTAAAAAAGCAAAAGTAACATTTTGATCTGAACTTGGACCTAACTCAGTTGTCTGATATGTAATATCTTCATGAGTAATTAAACAAGGAACTCTAACAGGTTTTTTATAAACTTTACCACCACCCGCAGATTCACCATAAACATTTACATCTGTATCTCTTATGGAAACACTATATAAATCACATGTAGTCTTTACAATGTCTTCAACCAATTCCTTATTGAATTGGTCTATAGCGTCATTATCTCTTTCTGACCAAAATCTACCTGCCACCATATTATCCTATATAAATTTTGAGAGGAACTTTTCTTAAAATTTCTTGTGTAGACTCTGCTTCTTGTGCTTCCTCTTGTAATATCTCTTGCCCACTAGATTGTTCTAACATCTCTCTTAATACAGTAACTAATGTTTCTTTTTCAGAAGTTGCTTCAGATCTTAAAGTATCCCCATCCATACTTGTTTCTGAACCAGGTATAGGTATTGTTCCATATTTACTTCTTATAATACCCAATAATTCTTTACAAAGAGCTAAACAATATTTTCTTATCCATTGTTGTCCTGGATGATTAATTTCTGAATATACCATATTATCATATCTAATATTTGAAAAATCAGATTGAATACCAGAATAACCGCCCTCAACACTACCAGTTGCTTCACTAGTTAATGTTTTCCATCTATCTTCTTTCAAAATATATTGAAAATAAATTTTAAATGTTGCAGTTGGAATAGGAAATACTCTTAATTTATTATTTATTAATTCAAAAGAAAAAGAAGATTTTCTAATTTGATCATTTAATTCTATTGCTTGTGTTCTCAATAAATCAGCATAGACAGGCATCATTGTAAATGTAATTGCTGGTGACATACCACCCCAACCAAATCCATCTAACATATTCTGATATCCTAATCCAGTTCCAGCATAAGGATCAAAATATCTAGCAATAGCAGGTGTTCCTTCGTGAAATACTCTTTTTATTTCTATAGCTTTATTAGATTCATTTTCAGATGCCCAAACATTTAAATCATATACTTGTTGACTTGAACTAACTTCTATAGAACCCATTTTCCAATCTACTGAACCACCAACTCCGGCTTCTTGACCATAATTATCTGAAACAGTTATAGCTCTACCCAAATCCGAAACAACAGTATGTGTAAAATTTGAAGATGTAGGTGCACCTTGCAACGTCATCATATTTTCTTTAATATTATATTGATTTACAATAGCTGAATATTCAGTAACAGATTCCTCAAAGCAAGCATACATTTGAGCACCTTGTAATTCAACATCCATAATAGGATATCCAAGTCTCTTGGCAGCCCACACTGCAGTTTGAACAGAATGTGATACATAAGTATCATCAGTTGTATAAAAACTAAATGGTGTGTCTTCTGCTTCTAAAAGTGAACCACTACCAGGCCAGATTATTCCAGTTGCCATATTTTTCTCCTAAAAATAGTTCTTTTCATATATAAATATAAGAATAAAAAGAAAAAGGGATGACATTAAGCCACCCCTTTTCATTTGTAATACCAATAACTATTTTAAAGTACTAACATACTATTAAATAGCTTCCGGATCTGCAATTACGATTTTGCCATAGAATTCGGGTCTAACCATCTTCTTAGCATATCGAGTCATCACACCTTTACGTGGTTGGAAGTTCTTAGGATCGTATACAAGAGGTGTCATAATTAATGGGATATATGGAGCATATACAGCACCAGTTTCAAGGAAATTACTTCCTCTAAATCCAATTAATACAATATTCTCAGTCATATACGGATTCTTATAAACATTCCAGCGATTTTTCAATGTTCCTACCTGTTCAACACCCATAGCGAACTGTGAGTTTGTTCCATCAGTATTAACATTATACCCAGGAATTGATTCAATAACAGTAGCGACATCAGGTCCACATACTAGGAAGTTTGCACCTCCACGCATTGTTTTCTGATGGATCTTGTTACTTACTCTCTGTAGTTTATTACCAAGAGTTGAGAACCAATCGTTCTTCGTATAAGCATATCCTTCAACATTAGCACCGGCTGCAAAAAGACCAGTAGATGAATTATATTCTTGACCAATCTTAGCTGACCAGTATTCAGTTGTTGAAGCGTTTGCAATCAACATATCAAGAATTTCCAAATCAATTTCCATTGAAATGTATTCACTCAACATTGATGTCAATTCAGCTTCTGCATCAACCGAATGATAAGCATTAAGGTCTTGTGCCAATTCAGGCGTCCAGACAGCTTTCAGCTTACGGGTTTTAGCTATGATAGGTTCAGATCTCATTTCAACATCGATCTCTGGAATTCCTATATCGGTTTCAGGATTAGCATTCAATCCAGTTTTACTTTGTTCAAAATCACCTCTAGTGTAATCTGTTGGATTAGAAACCACATAATTAAGAGTAGAAGCGACAGCCAAACCTGATGCACCAAAGAAAGTAGCAGTTGTTCCATCAAACGTGCTATATTCATTAACAAAAGCACCAGCATCACCAGCTACTTCTATTACTCTAATAGCATTAGTATCTACATCACTATCTAAACCAATCACTTCATATTTATAAAGTGCTGAACTCGTAGTATCAAAGTTAAGCTGATTTGGGGTAGCAGGGACTGTTCCCCAACTACCAGTATTAGCAACAGTTAATAGTTGACTACCTGTTGAATGTGTATATCCGAAACGACCTACACCATAAAGACCACCAGAAGCGTCTGTATCTTTAGTATCCGTTGTGCCATGAATATTAGCACCCGCGGCTTCACCAAAGTGACCAGCGCCACCAGCAACTCCACCATATTTAAAATCTAGAAAGAATACCAGACCAGAAGGTAGATTCATTGGTTGAACAGAAACAAAGTCTTTTGCAGCAATTTCACCAAAGATTCTACGAACCAAAGGTAATGCTACACCAGACCACTCTTCAGAGGATTGGCCGCTTGGACTTGTTGCCGAAGCTTCATCAATTAACTGACGAGCTTGGTTTTCAAGTAAAACTGCCATTCCAGATGTTTGTGTTTCACCATCCATGCCTTCTAGCAACCCAGTTGCCTTCCATTTTGTTACCAACTTACGTGCCTCTTCTAACTGTTTCTTGTGTGGATTAAATCCACCAGTCATAATATCACTAAGTTGGGTTTTTGCTTTAGCATCCATTTATTTTCTCCTTAAAATAAAAAAATTATTCTTAAAAAACTTAACCGTTTAACCCAGCGAGCTTTTTAAATCTAGTTGCTAAATCATTACCTTCAGAAATTACTTTCTTTGGTTTTGTTGAAGCAACTGCTTTAGATGCCGAACCCTCTGTTACTCTCTTTTTGGGGATTCGTGATACACCACTAGCATATCCAAGAGATTCAGCTACTGTAGAATACACCAGCTTAACCTCTCTAAGATTATTAGCTCTATCAAAAGTCTCTACGACTTTAAGTTTTTCTTCATTGTTTAAGTTAAATGCTTTAAACAGCTTATTAGTAAATAAAAGTTTAGCATTTAGAAGATTGATTTCATTAAGTTTAGTTCTTAAAAACTTAATCACTTTACGATGTTCATCTAAATCAGTACGTAGTTTAACTACTTCCTCTACCTCTTCTTCATCTTCTTCAGTCTCTTCCTCTTCTTCAGTAAGGGACTTTAGAATTTCTTCAAGATCGATATTCTCATCAGTTTCTTCTTCGTCTTCTTCAAATAATGAACCATCAACTTCAAAGGTTTCATCCATAGGTTCTGATTTAACACCAGCCCCTTGTGGGTCTTCCTCATCAGATGAATCAGCGGCATCAACTTTGTTGTCGCCAGTACCAATATCAGATGAATCAGATTGCTCTGTTACTTCCTCATCATCTTGCTCTTCGTACTCTTCATCTTCTTCAGTTTCTTCACCTTCAAGTTCCCGAATTATAGCTTCGAGATCAAGATCATCATCTTCGCCTTCTTCATACTCCTCTTCCTCTTCAGCAGGTACTTCTTCAGCAGGTACTTCTTCAGCAGGTACTTCTTCAGCTCCTGCAGCATCATCACCTACATCAACAGCGACGTCTTTTTCCTCGCCATCTTCTTCATCACCTTGCTCTTCGTACTCTTCCTCTTCTTCAGCAGGAAATTCTTCATCTTCTTCAGCAGGAAATTCTTCAGCTTCTTCAACAGTTGCCTCTTCATCTTCTTCGTATTCACCTTCTGTTTCTGACTGAATCTTTTTTGCTAACATTGATTGAATTTTTGGAGTGAAAGCTTCTTCTAAAGCTAGCTTTGCATTTATTAAGGCTGTTTCTCTAACTGCCTTTGCATCAGCAATAGCATTTTTTAAAAGATTATCCATTAGATTTCTCCTATTTTTTGACTATTGGAATAAAGTTATTGGGGAACTTTAATAAAAGTTTAATTTCAGGTTACATTATATGATAGTCGAAATGACTGATAATGTATTTCTATATATAAATATAAACTATATATGAAAAAATGTCATATTTTTTCAATGATGTCAGACTTTTTGTCTTTCTATTTTATCTCTAATTCTGGCTCTAGATATGACTTCCCGTCTTTTATCAGATGGTTTTGTATAATACCGTTTTTGTTGTAATTCGAGAAACAATTTGCTATCTTTCATTTTTCTTTTAAAGCGTTTAAGTGCATCTTCTATATTATTATTATAAACCCGTACACCTAACCCTTCCATATCTTTTACACGTTTTTTCTTTTTAAATTTTCTATCTTTAGTATAACTACTATTATTTTTATATTTCATATAACCTCTATTTGTTAATTATTAAACTTAATAATAAATATTACCCTCAACTATTTTCTTCCGTTTCACTATCATCATGATCTTCATTGATTTCATAATATCTACCTAAAACTTTTCCCATATCTTCATACAATCCTTCCATTCTTTGTTGTAAAATATGAGCTTCTGACGCTACTTTATTAAATTGATCTGAATATGATTTTAATTCTTTCATATTTCTACTAACAGTAATCTTATCAAAAGTACTTGCCGTTTCTTTAACTGTATGTATACCAGCAATTCTTGCGATTTCTGAAAATTTTTGAGCTATTTCAGATAAATTCTTTTCTCTATAAATACCTCTTCCAAATCCATTATAATTTTTAACATCTTCTAAAAAAGCATCTTCATCAATTTCATGTTCCTCAAAAACACGTTCTATTAATTTTCTTAATTTTAACTTTGACATCGGTATCTCCTATTCTAATTATCCAAATATAACGTATCCAACCATTGTTAATAAAGTTGGAAAGATAATCCATAAAGCTTTTATCACAGCTGATTTAAATTGTTTAAGATCTGTTACATCTTGTGGAGTTATCTGTCTTCTCCAATATGTATTCTTATTAATACGAACAATTAATCCATCTTCTGGATCTGTAATTAAATTACTAATACTATTCATCGATTCTGCTAATTTAGTTTGCCCTTCTTGTAAATCTACCAGATGAGCTCGACAGATATCTAAATCTCCATTTGGTAAAGAGTTTTCTATTCTCTCCAATACATCTAATATTTCTTTGTTCGTTGCCATACAATTTATGTACCCTCTATCTTAATTTCCCACTTTTTGTGTATTTTCTAAATTTTTCTCTAATTTTTGACCACAATGATTCTAAAAAATCTCTTTCTCCCACATGTGTTACTTGAATATTACCAGTTTGTATACCTTTAGATAAATCCATAGCATCATATTTACCATCTTTTACTCCACCAAGCATTATTTTAATAACATTATGTGATGCTTTCCCTAATACCTTAGACATTACCTTCAAATCATTATCCACTTGAGTTTTAGCCTCAGGCGAACTCCACGACATTTCATCTAACTTCTGCAATTGCTCTTCAACTATATCATTTAACTTAGATAGTTTCATTATACATTCCATTTAGAACCAGTAGGAGGACCAACTTCACCACCTGCTGCATGTGGATAAGTCGCTCCATCATAATATCCACCAAATATACCATCATCAGTTTCTTCTCTTGACCAAGTAAATCCAGTTAAACTTTTATAAGCTGTTTTAAACTCCGCATAGGAACCTGAAAGGTTGTTCCATTGACCATTATACCATACATCTTTTTGCATAATTATTCTCCACTCAAAATATCAATTATGATATTATTTAATTTTTGATATTTAGCTTGTTTTTTACTAATTTTACGACTAATACTCTCATTCATTGGACGTAAAAACGCTCCTTGAGTTGATGGATTTGAAACAAAGTCAAATGCTATAAGTTCAAAATCAGGTTGGACTTTCACAACAGGTATTTCACCATCTCCTTCAGAAATTTCTTCTACTGAACCCAACCCTCTGGATGAAATTCCAAGTTTAATACCAGATCTAAATAATTCTTTTAATATATTACCACTTGGTGTTCCAAGAACTTCCACTTCACCCAACAAATCCTCATTTTCCCAATGCATTTCTCTAACATTATGAGATACATTATTAAGATTTACAACAGAAGAATCAGGATGATCAAGTTCTCCTAAAGCCCTCCGTTCTTTAACTTGAACTTGTGCATATTTTTTAGCTTCTCTCATTAAAGTTTCTTTTGGATATATTCTACCATTTTGATTCTTTACATCAGCTCTCTGAAGAACGCCCTTTACAACCAACTTACCATCATGCTCTTTCATTGATTCATTAATTTGATCTCTTGTCACTTCAAACGGTAAATAATCTACTAATAGACCTTTTTCTCTAGCCATCTTAATTACTCCTTAACTCTTCTTTTATAAATTTTTTAATTGTATTCCGAAGTATTACGTCTTCTTTCATTTGTTTCTTTTTCATTTTTATATATTCTTTTGCTAAATGTCGTTCTCTACCATATTCAGCCTTATTCCATTTCTTCTGTATCGAAAGAGGCATTGATTCGTAATCTTCTGATAATGAATTATTTACAAGCCAAGTAATTCTGCGACAATCAGCATTAACAAGGCTTTTATACCTATTTTCCTCTAATGTTTTTAACCAAACTTTTACTTCCTTAACAGTTACTCGCTTCATTGTATTCTCCACAATTTTGTATCCTGTACTATTTGTAGAATTTCTGCTTTTCTTTTTTTCGTCTTCTTTTCTCCCACCATCAAATGCATATGGTGTATTATATCCAGCAATATCACCGGTAACTGTTGCTTCTTCTATCTCATCTTCTTTTTGAAATTCCTCTTCAATTAACTTATCTAATATTTCTTTGGTTAAATTCATTAATTAATTACCTTCTTTTTAATCTGTTTAGTTACTTTTCTTAACTCTTTAATCAACTCATAATATCTCATCAATGTTAAGACATTTTTATCTTTTACTGTTCTAGTCTTAGTACCTATCAATTTATCAATTTGATTACTAGCCTCAGTAATCTTAATTTTAGAAACTTTATCATTTATTTTAGGTACTAACTTAACTAAAATTCTTTTTATTTTTGCTACTTCGCTATTTAAAAATTCTCTTAATGAATTAGTATTAGAAATATTATTTATATATTCTTTTAATAATTTTTTCTGAGTAGCATTTAATGATTCATATTTAGAATTAAACCTATCAACCAAAATCTTATAAGATAAAAGTCTTAAATCCTTATCCTTCTTTTCATAAGCAGCAATTTCTTTTGATTTTTGTTCTGCAATTTTCTTTTTCTTTGTTTTTTCATTTAATATATGTTCAACAATTGTAGTTCTATATTTCATAGTATCAGTTGGATAAAATCCCGCCTTTGATGTTTCTATCAAAAATAAACCATAAATAGAAGCATAAACTTTATAATTTTTAATTTTAGATCTAAAAAAATCATCTATAGGATAATTATCTTTTATCTCTTTTATTAAATTATATTTTTCCCTTCTCAAACTCGCGCTAGTAATTCTACATCTTGACTTCAATACTTCATCTACAAATTTATTAGATTGAAATTCAGAAGTAAAAGACTCTCTCATTAACATTTGATATAATCGTATCTCTTTACCCAGAGGTTTATGTACAGAAAAATATTTCTTAACGAGAGTTGCTGCCAATTGCTTGTTATCATTTAAAATATCTGCAGTTATTTGTCTCAATAGTAATTCAAATAAAATACCTGTATTTTTAATCTTATTATGTTTAATATGCTTCATATCTAGCTTCTCCATTGATACTATTATTCATATATAAATATAAGTATTTTAAATAATATCTTAAATGTTTATTCTGATACATTTAACAATTTATCCTCATCTAAAAAAGTTTTTTTATCTTCTTTTTCACTAATTTTTAAATTATCAAGTTTACCATTTTTACTTCCAAATGTTTCAGAAATTATCGTCTTTGTTTTTATATTCGGCATACCTTTGACAATACTATTAATTTGTTCAACTGATAGTGGTGTTCCTACTTTAGTAAATGTCTTCTTATCTTTTCTTCCCAAAGGATCTCTACCTCTAGCACTCCCATCTTTACTATATTTAGGTACTTCTTTTGGTCTACCAGCTCCATTCCAACCACCATTTGGCACTTCAATTTCTTCTTGTGGTGCGTTTCCTGGTTCTGGAGCTCCTTGACCTCTACCTTGTTCACCCTGCATTTGTAATACTGCTAAATCATGTGGTGTTCCAAATGATTGTTCTGATCTAACTGGATCATTACCTTCCATTTTAATCTGCTCATATCTAAAATTTCTCTTTTGATCTTCTATTACATCTTTTCTTAATTGCTCTTTTTGGTCTGTATCTAATGAAAAGATATTATCATAAATCCATTCGGTTGACATTAAATTATCTTGCATCATAGAACTAGCTAAAGACATTTTATTTGACCACAATTCAACTTTTTCTTGTTCGTATATTGTAGATGGATTTGTCAATGCTAAACTAAAATTAACCAAATCAGCATCTTTATATCCTTGTGAATATAAATGAACTATAGCAAGTTTTGTTAATTCTGATACTAGAATTCTTTGTATTCTTTCTATAGTTCTAGCAAAACGAACATCTTCTGCAGCCAATGTAGCTTTAGCATTAACATTTTCTTCATATCCCAAAAATGCTTTAGGTATCTTTAAAGCTGCTAACATTCTATTTCTTAAATATTCAACATCCTCTATTGAATCCCATTGTGCACCTTGTAATTCATCTATGGATGTTCCACTATCTCCACCACGTACAGGTAAAAAGAAATCCTCTGTTATATTTTGAATGTTATATCTTAAATTATAATCACCAGTTGCTTGATCTTGATACGGTGTTTTCTTCATCTTATTAATAACTTGTTGCATATAATTATCAACTTCATTTGGTGGAATATTACCAATATCAAGTTTAAAAATTCTTTTTGATGGGGCTCTCATAATACGATGTATCAAAACAGCATCTTCCATAAGAGTTAATTGTTTCCATACTTTTCTAGCACCCTCTACCATAGACTTTCCATATGGTAGAAAATTTGAATCTGAAAGTAATCTAAAATGTGCTACTTCATGATTTTCTAATTCCATATGAGCTTGGCCACCCAACATTTGCGTAGACATACCTTCAAGTGCAAATTTAACAGCGTATGGATTTGATGGATCAAAACCTTCAAGCCTCTCTATCTCATAAACAGGTAATGGCATTACATTTGTAATTCCATATTTTTCAGCAATATCTAACTTTAAAAAGAAATCACCATATTTACACATATTCCTTACCCAAGGCCATAAATTAAATTCAATATTTAATACATCATAAAATAAATTATTCAATATTTTATTAATATTTTCATCAGGAGCAACTATTGTAAGAATATCACCAAATTCATTCTTCATTGTTGATTCATCTGCATAAACATCAAGTGCTGATGATATAATAGAATCTATGTCCATTCCTTCATAATCTTCAAATAAAGCCACTCTTTGCGCATGAAAAACATCTCTAGCTCCATAGCCAGAATTTGGTGGTAATTGAGATGTATGTAATCTACTATATTTATCATACATAAAATTAGTAGCTACATTTCTAAACGATTGCCTGTGATCTGTATCAGCTATTTTTAATTGTCTCCCACCAACGTTTCTAATAATAACATTAGTAGAAAATAATCTTCTTAATCTTCCAAAAAATGACTTGTCTGCCATAACTTACCTCACCTATTTATTTATTAACCAATTTAATTCTTCAGTATGTTTACCATCAGGTTTCCATTTCCAAGAATCATTTTCATTATCATCCGATGAATATATCAATTCTGTTGCTGCAATACTTCCCAGCATTCTTTTCTGCATATCCATGCTTTCAGTATTTAACCTCAACGCTGTATCACGAATCCACAATCCAATACACAAAGATATTACCAAATCATCATGCGTTCCTTCCATAGCTTGAGCCTTACCATTCTCATATATAAAAGTAAATAATTCATCAATTAATCTTTTTGACCTTATAACCACTTCTCTCGATCTAAAATACTCATCCATTTTATCTACAATCAACGGTCTTGTTTTCATTGTAGTTGAAAATCCAGCAATCATATTTTTATCTTTACTTCTATATTTATTTGTCATTTGATTTAATACATCAACATATTTTAAATCTTTACTTGAATAAAATAAATTTTTATAATCTCTATCTATACATTGTTGAATAGCAGCCCAACCCACATTATTGTTTTCTACAATTAACAAAGCATCATTATATTCAGTAGCAGTATTAACTAACAAATTTCCAAAATCTTTTGTTGCTATCTTTCCTTTATATTCTGCTACTTGGCTTATTTCTTTAATATCAAATATATGAAAAGCTGAATAATCTTCTCCATCACCCCTGCCAACATCAGCACTAACTACATATGTTTTATTTGGATCAGGATATTCCCATAACCATAAATTATTATCAATTCCTCTCTTTTCAATTGGATCTTGAACAAAAGTTTCTGTATACCATTGTAAAGTTTTGCCATCTACTACACCTTGCCCAGATGTTATAAAATCACAATCACACTCTTGCGCAGCCTTTGTTAACCCCAATAATTCATTCTGCTTATCTCTCCAAACTTGATCTCTTTCTGGATGTAAACTCCATGGTAGCCTTAAAAAATTAAAATCATTTATACCATCTTCAGCATCTACCCACATTTTATGAAACCAATTCCCAACACCATTTGGTGTAGAAAGAATAACACTACTCCCACCAGTTGCTAATGTTTGTTGTGCAGCTGTCCATATTTCACTAATATTACTAATAAACGCAGCTTCATCAATAATCAATAAAGATAAAGCCTCTGAACGACCTGCCTCATCAGTAGCCGATACCGCTTTTACTTGAGATCCATTCGAATATCTAAGACTTAGCTTATTATCTTCAACACATTTATGTCTCAGCCAACTTGGTAACCCAGAATGCATAACTCTTACTTTTGTTACAAGATTTTTAGCTACCTCTTGTTTAATAGCAACCACAAGAATACTTTTATCTGAATGAAATGTCATTAACCATAAACCATAACCAGCCATTAATGTTGATATACCCAACTGACGAGATTTAAGTATGATATTATGATCTCGTTTTATTAAACTATTTAAAGTTTTTTCTTGAAAATCATATAGTGAAAATGGTATTTTTCCACGCATTGGATGCTGAATTACACAATATTTCTTTAAAAAATGCACTGGATCTAAAGCACATTTTTTATATTCTTCTTTAATTATTTGTTTTAAATTTTGAGCCATTATTAATCAGTTTCTTTATCAGCTTCCCAATGTTTATCAACATAATCAAAAAATTCTTTTTTCTTTTCTTCAGAATCAAATTTATCTGGCGAACTTACACCAAATTTATCTAAAGCTTTATCAAAGAATTTTTGATAAGCTGTTTTTTCTTCCTTTATAACAGCTTTTATAATTTCTCTTAATTTTTTTCCAGTTACCTTCATTATTTTTCTCCTATTTAATTGAAGTTACTCCTTCTCTGGCTGCTAATCCCAGCAAAAACCAAAGATATTTATTGTCAAGTAATCCCGGTTCTATCTCAGTTAACCGCTCTTCACATAAATCATATTTTTGATTTAAAACTAAAAATAATGAATCTTGTTTCATTATTGTAATAGAATCTTGTTTAACAATATCTGTATATATAGACATATCATTTTGTAATTTTTCAATTTTTTGCGCTAATATTTGCATTTCTTCAGCAGTTAAAGTAAATACTTCAGTTTCTTGTGGAATAATAAATGATATCAAAAAAACAAATAATAAATTTTTAAATTTCATTAATACCCTCCCCCACCAGATCTCCTTCTATATCTCCTCCGATAAAGCTTTTCATAATTTATATTTTTCGTAAGGGTTAAATATGTTTGTTTATTATCAAACCATTCATCTTTTGGAATTAATGGTTGTGATCTATTAATCATCGGGCGAGCCCCTGTCATAACTGTTTCATCATTCAAAATATGATAATACCCAACATAATTTTTACCATTTAATAAAACAAATTCACCAGTTTCAGCTTTCAATCTTGATTCCATAACATTCCGTTTTCTTCTATAAACTTGTCTCCTTTTCTTTTTCCTCATTCTATCTAAATCAAATTTTCCCTCTAAATTCTCCCCGTTAAGATTTCTTTTTCTAGCTGATTCAGCAACTTTCTTAATATCAATATTAAACTTAATATTACTAGGCAATTCAATTTTAGAAGTACCACTTTGTTCATATTTAAAACTCCTATTAATAGGAGTTCTTAATCTTCTATATCGTTGTGTTAAATGTCTTTGTCTAATTTTATCTAATATCATTAATTAGCTCCAGGTACACCGGCTCTCTTCCGTCTTCCAGTTCTTCTGTCATAATGTCTGGCTTTTCTATAAATCTCTCGATAAATTTCTATATTCTGTTCATACGATGATTTAGGAATTAAAACTTGATTCCATCTTGAACTATTCCAAGGTTGAGTTCCAGTAAAAACTGCACCATCTTTATGTATATGATAAACATTATTATATTCCTTACCATCAAGCATTACATACCCAGATGGTTGACCACGCGATCCAGCCACAGTCCAAGAACCATGTTCCTGAACTAATTTTTTAGCTCTTCTACCTCTTATACCTCTTCCACCTCTAGCTTCAGCCATTAAAGTTCTTGCTGATTTATCCCAACCAGGATATCCTCTCGCACTAACACGATCTGCTATATCTGGATAACTATCTCTGAACTCTTCCATCCAAGCATTTTTATAAGCAAATCTCTGCAATTCTTTTAACCTATTTTGACCAAAAGTTTTCTTATTAAAAATATCTCTACTTTTAGCTCTCATTTCAAATTTTTGTTGAGCAACTTTTCTAAAACCTGACACATACGGTCTGGTTGGTTTTACCATACGAGCTCTTCCAGTTAGATTATCTCTTGTATAAGTATACCCTAAAGCTTCTCTAGCCGACCAACTCAACCGTCTTGGATTCCAATTACCATTAAGATCTACAGCTCTACGTATTTGTCTGTCCGTAAGCTTTCTTATTTTAGTAGCCCACCTTCCACCATCAAACCATTTGGCTAACCTCCGTCTATTCGTTCTACCAGGACTATATCGTCTGTTACGTTTAATCCTAAATAAAAGTCTTAATGTTTGATATCTTTTTTCTTGTCTAGGATCTCTACGTCTTCTCTTTGTCGTTTTTCTCTGGCGGCGTCTCCATGCTCTTATACGATGACTCATGTATCTCATGTCATTTTCTCCCTTTATTTATAAAGTTTTTGATAAAATCTTCCGCTTCTTTAGCATCTTTCATTTCAACATCTTCTTCCAATTTATCTTTTAAATCTTCTACTTTATCTTTAGAATCCATTATATCTGTTTCTAATTCTTTTTGTACATCTAATAGAGTATTTATTTTATTGTTATAAATTATCTTATTTATAATAGTTTTTATAAAATTAAAGATAACTTTTAATATAGATTTCACGCTATTACTCTCCTTATATAAATATCAATTTAATTCTCTTTCTTAACTTTTTCCTTTAATTTTTGGACAAACTCAAACGCACTTTTTTTCTGTTTTCCAGATAAACCCTTTGATTTAATCCAACTTTCCAATTCCCCAGTACCATTCATCACAAATTGTTCCACTTCTTTATCATTCATAAGATATTCTTCATACGCTTGTTCTATATCCCTAAGATAAGCTTTCCTATTTTTCCGTTTTTGCTCTTCCACATACTCATCCCATTTACCTTCTAATTTTATTTTTTTCTCAAATTCTAACCTACAATTAAAACAATACCCCCACTTTTTATAGCAACCAGAATGAAATTTAGATTCAGATCCACCCATAATTCTTTTACACTTAGGACAAAATAATGGATTAGCAAAATTTTCTCTTACATTTAATTGTTTTAATGATCCATTTTCTCTAGTCCATTCTTTATCATTTCTATCTTTATAAACTTCACCTTCCTTTAATTTGATTCTAGCAATATCATCTTTATCTTTATTAGTTTTAGACATACTAATAAAAACTTTATCACTAAAAAACTTTTCTTGAATTTTTTCTCTAACCGCTTGGACGGCTTCTTTACTATCTTTATTTAAACTCATAAACTCTCCTAAAATGCCATTAGACCTGTTATCTGATTAATTGGTGCAAATGCTCCTGTAAATTTGTATGTTTTACCATTATATTTGAAAACTATTCCCTCTGATGGAACAATTGAATCTAATCCACCGATTGAATTTAATTTTTCCAATTGTGCTTTTAATTTATTTAATTTCTTTAAATCACCACCACTTCTCACATTTGAAATAGCAGCATCTAATCTTTTCTTAATTCCTTGAACTGCATTATTTGGATTAGCAGCAATAAAACCACTTATATTTTTCATTATTTCTGCTCCAACTTGAAAGAATAATACTTCAAATGGTTTCATATTTTCTTTTACCATTTTTGTATGGTCATTTTTATCTGTATTCAAAACCCATTCTAAAAATTTAGGTTGTTTTTTTAAATCTTTTTTTATTGTTGGTATCTTATATGATTTATCAAAAAATGCCCATCTTTTAGTTAAGTTCTTTAAAATTTTATTTGGAATTTTATATCCAAATTGTTGTGATGCATTATAAATATATTCTTCCCAGTATGATTGATGATAAAGAGCTAATGTATCACCATCTTTTAAACCATATTGTGATTGTAATTTTGATAATCTACCCAAAAATATATCTTTCATCTTACTAAAGTCTTGATGTTTTGGAACTGATAAGAAATTTGGTTTTCCTATTGAATATTTTGATTGAATATGTTGATTAACTTGTTTAATCATACCAGCCAACATACTAGCACTCCCACCAACTTGACCAATCACATTTCCAGCATCATTATATTTTAATGCTCCATGAAATACAAGTGTAGCAACATCATAGTCAATTACATTTGCTGATTTAGGCCACATTACTTCCATATTCATAAAATTATGACCATTATCAAATATTTTAACTCTTTGTTTTTCTGATAATGAACCAATTGCTTTTCCTAAATCTTTCATAGCAAAATTAAATGCATTTGCTATATTACCTCTACCTGCAAATTTACCAGATATTCCTTTTGCGTCTAAAGCACTTTTACCACCATTTTTTAAATGTCCTTTATTTCTTGCTGCTATAAGTTTTCCATCTCTCCAACTTATCATAATGTTTTGACCATCAAGTTTTTCTGTAACTCCATCTTCTCTATTTAATGTTCCACCCAACCCCATTGCAATTATTTTCTTTAAATCAGCAAATGTTAAATTTTTATCATCGAATGGATGTGCCATGTGTCCGTATGCTCCACCTTCTATTATTAATTCTTTTTTCCACCATTCTTTTGAAAATACTGATTCTTGTTTTTTCTTTTCTGAAAATTCATTTCTCATTTCAAACGCATGTGATGCTCCCGGAACTACTAAAACTTTTTTTCCCTCTTTTTCATATTGTTCCTTTTTCTTTATCATGTTATTTTGT
>PVBE010416863.1_pt1 | contig 17015 bp, 16 predicted proteins | sample 1631181 | NCBI WGS metagenome assembly PVBE01 (sample SAMN08397723, study PRJNA350692) | Marine metagenome, whole genome shotgun sequencing project. | isolation source: water | place: Pacific Ocean | collected 2012-04 | reverse complement strand
TCCACGGTCTCTTCCATCACCCGGGTCCCGGCGGGCGCACAGACCTCGGTGTCTTTGTCAACTTTCAGCGGACCGAGTCGCGGCGCTGTTCCGTTGATCTGAAAACGCCCGGCCAGTGTCGCCCAACCGGTTGGCTCGCTGAGGGTTGCGCCACCTCCCTCGTCGGCTGGGCCAGCTCCGGATTCCAACAGTTCGCGCAGCGCCAACGCCGTACTTTCGTCCGCATTCAGATTCGGAGCCACCGGACGCTCGCATCCAAACATCGTTGTGGCAACAACTACGCCGAAAAGCAGAATTGCAATTCGATGGGGCAACATGCTTTGCTATTTCTCCACAAAGACACTGGGAGCCAACTTGATGTCTCCCAGGTCATTCTTCCCGGCCTTGATGGTCAATTCGACTCGGCCTCGCCTCCAGCTTGCCTTTTTGCCGCCGATTGTGACATCCGTCACATAACCGGGGCGCTCATGCCAAAACTGAAAAGTCCAAGTGCCAACTGGAATATTCTTGATGCTCAATGTGCCGTCTTTGTCGGTAGTCGCCACGTATGGGTGCTCCTTCATAACAACCCATCCCTTCATCCACGGATGAATGTTGCAGGCGACCGACACAGGCACACGTTCCTCCGCCGGGAACTTCAGTTTCAGTTCACCATCCGCCGGCACCAGGATGTTCTGACCCGGGTTGGAAAGAGTGGTAATATTTGTGTTATGTCCAACGGTATCTGAATTAGTCACCAGCAATGTTTGCGAGGTGCGAAGAATCGTAACGTGGGGTTCAAATCGACACTTGCCGTTGTCAACCTTGACATCGCTTTTGGCCGTTTTTGCGTAATCGGGATGGACCGGCGGTTTCTTACCCGACCGACTCACATAGATGTACGACAAGATATTCGCAACGCCACCGTTCTTCTGGTTCACGACCAGGGATTCGTCCACCACGCTGAACTTGCCGCAAAACGCCACGTCCTTATCAACCTTGGCTTTCACCGCCGCGGGTGCTTTGCCGTCGTAGACGAAAGTGGCTGTAAGGTCGCCCCATTCCGCGGCATTGGAGACTGAAGTGACCAACAACAGACATGTCAGCAAGAGGTAATTCATTCGGTGCATTGTCTTTTCTCCACGTTTGACGCGCACGAGCCCTCGCTCGCGCCAAGAAAATAGGTTCGCCGCGTCCCGCGGCGTTTTCAAATGTTATCGCTTCTTACGCTTAGTCTTTCATGTCAAACTTACCACAAAACTCGGTAGTGGGTGATTATTTGTTGCTGGTTTCGGAAATCAATTCTCGCACCGTCCATTCGTGGTCGGTCAGACCGTTGGCCACCGCTGGCGTGGTCTTCAATGTGCCATGCTTCCGGCAGTAATTGTAGTGGAAAATGGCAAGGCCGATCATCGCTTCGTGATTCTCCCACTTCTTTGAGAACGCACAGGTCAGACGACTCATACGGCGAACGAACGTCCGCCGCGTCAAATTATGACGTTCAACGTGGCTCGCGCAGGTCTGATCTTTATTGGGTTCGCCCCAAACAGCTTCCTTCTTGATTTTGCTTATCTTGGCGGGGCTGTACTTCCGCTGTTCGTCGACCGTGGTCTTGCCGAATATCTTGACGATCTGACCGTAGTTGATGCGACCGGCCAGAGCGGCTGGCAGAGCTTTCCGATACGGACCGAATGCGTCGGTGGACAGGTGAAACTTTCGCGACCCGATGGAACGCTGCATTTTGTGTGCGAATAGTCCCGTGGCTTCCGGCCATGACGTGGACATGACGTCGATTTTGTCTGTTATAGCCGTCGAGCATGGTCGGTTTTGCAATGAACAGTGGGTCGCGAAATATCGGACTAGACGACGGACAGATGGGGTCTCACAGAACCGCATCCGCCGCTGCTTGCGGAGCTCATTACGATCTCAAACAGTCAGGTTTTCGCGGCCACCAATTGCCAAAAGGGAAGAACTTGACGGTCCTGAAAAGCTGTTTGACCAGCTGGTGCGTTTCGCCAATACTATACAAAAACTGTCCTCTGCTGGCGAATGCTATGAAAAGTTGAAGACCGACTACTTGAAAATCCTGTAACAGACCTCCGTACATTCCGTGTTAGGAAATCTGGCGCTGGGTGATCTTGATCAAGACACATGCTTCACCTCAAAACATTTGGCATCCGTTCTTAATCGTGACACGCGTTGTTAGCTCAACGAACTCGTGAAACACGAGAGGAGGCGATCATGTCTGCAAACACCAGAAACTGCTGCGGTGTGTTGATCGGTGCGTGCGTGCTGGTTTCGGGCATAACTGCGTGCGGGCCTTCGGGCAGACCAAAGTCTCTCGAAAACGGGGCGGGCAGTGCCGCCGAAGCGTTGAAGACCGACGCGGGAGCGAGCTCGACAACTGTCGGCCAACAGGAGATAGCGTGGGGAAGTCTTAGTGCGGTTGAGTGTTAAGTGTAGCGTAGCCGCAATGCCTGAAGTAATTGAGGCATTCGTCAGGGGAGAATTCATCCAGAATTCGACCGCAGAGGTCCCAGAGTTTGTCGACCGTCCTTTCGGCTCCGTCGCGGAGCAATTTCTTTAGTTTCGCGAACGCCAGTTCGATGGGGTTCAGATCCGGAGAATATGGCGGCAAGTAGCGCAATTCGGCTCCAGCCGCTTCGATCGCCTCGCGGACGCCCGCCACTTTGTGACTCGACAAATTGTCCATGATGACAAGATCACCAGCCGAGAGTGTCGGCGCGAGGTGTTGTTCAACTCAGGCCAGGAAGAGTGGCCCGTTGATCGGACCGTCGACCGTGAGCGGTGCCACGAATCCATTGGCACGCAGAGCCCCCAGGAACGTCGTTGTCTCCCAGCGGCCGGCGGGAACCCGCTCGATGAGCCGTGTACCCAGCTCGGATCGACCGTACGTACGAGTCATGTTGGTCTTCGCCCACGTCTCGTCGATGAAGACCACTCGTTCCGGATCAATTTGCATCTGATCCTGCTTCCATTGGGAACGCTTCTGAGCCACGTCTTCACGCTCCTGTTCCGCAGCAATCAACGTCTTTTTTTTCGAGTCCGCTTGAGGGCCTGGCACGCTTGGCAGATCGTCCACAGCGATGCATCGACTCCGAGTTCAGACTTTAGATCGGCCTGAATCTCACGCAGGTAGATGTCCGGTCGCGAGTCGATCTTCTTCGTGAGCCAGTCGCTCCAGGCTTCCCACATGCGTTTGCGCTTGCGAGTTGTTTTCGCGGCAACTTTGCCCGACTCTCGCCGATCCTGTTTGATCCGTCTGATCCACGACTCGGACACGCCAAACCGAGTGGCAACGTCACGAGAAAACTCCCCGGCATCACACGCCGCCAGCACATCCCGCCGAAATTCCTTCGAGTAGGCCTCCATGGGCACCTCCTTGTTGGTGCCCAGGTTACTTACCTTGCTTAGATGGCGCTAGAGCTATTGCTGAAACGCTCTAAACAGTGAAACGTAGTCGTTTTGCGGGGCAGCGGGAGTATTTCTTTTCGCCGCGCCCAATAGATCACCACAGCGCTCGGCAAGCCGACGATCCGAAAACTCGTCCAGAACAGCAACCGCCTGCGAAACAGCCTGGTTCTGCTCTTTTGTAGCGTTTGTGGCGCCAGGATCGCATGGCCGACGCCAGCGTCATCAGGCCGAATGCCAGGCCGGTTACGAGAACGACAGTGATTATGCGTTGCTGCATGGCGTAGTGAGTTGCGAGTCGTTTCCACTCAGCACCTGATCTCCGCGTTGGCGCGAGCGTAGAACCACCAGTTCACGGCGAGGCAACTTGCGTAGTAGACCGCGAAGCCGTACAGGGCGTATTCCGGTGTTCCCGCTTTGATCTGTGTGGCGAAGACCTTAGGGATTAGGTACGCGCCGTAGGCGGCAATGGCCGACGACCAGCCAAGCACGGGCCCGGCCTGTTCTTTCGAGAAGATGATCGGGATCATGCGGAAGGTTGATCCGTTGCCGATGCCCGTCGTTGCGAACAAGACGACGAAAGTGACTACGAAGGGAATGAAGTAGTCTTCCGGCGTCTCGGATTGGCCCGCGAGCTTGACCAGGTAGCCGGCCAAGATCGTGGAAGCGACCATGACCCACGTGTCCCATTGCGTGACGCGAGCTCCCCCCAACTTGTCGGAGAGCCAACCTCCCACGGGACGAATGAGCGCGCCGACAGCCGCGCCGATCCAGATATAGCTCGATGTGACCAAGCCGTTGGTTGGTGTGACAAACACGTCATCAATCAACTTCGGAAACGCATTGGCATATCCGATGAACGACCCGAAGGTCATCACGTAAAGCCACGTCATGACCCAGTTGTGCTTGTTGCTGAAGATGGCGAATTGTTTGTTGAGCGGCTCCTGAATCGTCTGGGGAGTCATGAACTTCATACCCAGCAGCGTTACGATCACTGCGACGATCAGCACAATGAAGATCCGCACCAACTCAGGAATCGGCATCGGCACGAAGACCAGGAACACCACTCCGATGGCAGCGCCCACGAAACCAATCATCTGCAGCCACAAGTACTTTCCGATCGCGACCGGCGTCGGCCCGCATTTGTGTTGCGGCAGGTTGTTCATAAAGACCCACGCCATGATCGCGAACACGGTCATGATGGGGACCCAAACCATCGCGGCGTTCTGAATCCAGAGTTGCTGCGTCTGGCCGTCTTGAAGAAACTCCTGCGGGTCTCCTCCAACTCCGCCGAACATCCCGAACGTGATCACCCAAGGAATCAGAAACTGCATCAGGCTGACGCCCGCATTGCCAAGCCCAGCGTTCAACCCCAACGCAAGTCCCTGCATCTTCTTCGGAAAGAAGAACGAGATGTTCGACATACTCGAGGCAAACGCTCCGCCTCCAACACCCGACATCGCAGCGAGAATGATGAAAACGTAGAACGGCGTGTCCGGATTCTGTAGCGCGACCCCCGCAAGCACAGCCGGGATGATGAGCAGAACCGTCGTCATGAACTTGACAATACGTCCACCGCAGATGGCGATCATGAACGAATTGGGAATGCGGAGCGTCGCGCCCGACAAGCCCGCAACCGCCGGCAGCGTGAACATGAGCGCCCGGTATCCAACTTCGTCGTAGGAAGCACCGTCATTGCGGAACGTAAAGTCGAACAAATCGAGATTTGCGAAGTGCAGCCGCTGCATTGTCTTGGCGATCATTCCCCAGTAAAGCCACACCGAGAATCCGCAAAGCAGGTTCGGGATCGACACCCACAAGTTGCGGTTGGCAATGCTCTTACCAGTCGAATTCCAAAAGGCGTTATCTTCGACGTCCCAGTGTTCGGGAGTACGCGCCATAACAAGTCACTCCTTGTGCATCGTAAGACGGAATTCATTCCGTTGGTTGGAAGTCTTCGTAGGCCGGACTTGTTCCGGCCTACTGACTGATTTGGAAAGGCATCCACACTCATTACTCAACTCGTCGGTACACTTCCGGCGTCTCGGTCCTCAAGATCTTCTGAATCACCATGTGCATCCACACGAGGCAAACGGCAACCAGAACGGCGAAGAACATCCAGCACGATGTCCACAGTCCGGTCGCATTCAACAGGTATCCGAATATCACCGGGCAGATGAATCCGCCCAGGCCACCCAACACACCGACAATCCCGCCGACCACACCGACGTCCGTGGGGAAGTAGTCGGGAATGTGCTTGTACACTGCGGCCATGCCGATGCCCATCACGGCTCCCAGAATCAGGCTCAGTCCGGTGAAGACCCAAATGTTGGCTTGAAAGAAGATCTGAGTGACACCGCGGGCCAGCAACTCCTTCTTCGCCACTTGCTGTCCTTCTTCAACGGACGCTTCTTGCCAGGACGTGGAGCGTGGAAGAATCAACATACCCTTCGCTCGCTCTTCTTGCGTAGCCAGTTCACCTTGCTTCGGTTTCAATTCGTAGGTTCTTTGTTTCCCGCCAGCCGACTCGACGACGATCACAGTCTCCGAGACAGACACGACTTGCCCGGGAGCCTTCGCCATCAGGCCGCTTCCGGGCGAGTGAATCTCCATTTGTGGAACGATCAGCAACAGGCAGCAGACTAACGAAGAACCCAGCACCCAGTACATCACCGTACGGGCTCCGAACTTGTCCGACAGCCAACCGCCGCCCGCGCGAATCACGCCGGAGGGAAGAGTGTTGCAGGCCGCCAGCAGCCCGGCCAAGACCACGGTCGTTGCGTAGGCGTTGACGTAGTACGGGACAAGCCACTGGGCAAGAGCCACGAAACCACCGAATAGGAAGAAGTAGTACAAACCGAACCGCCAGACCCGGATGCTTTTCAAGGGTTGCAGTCGCTCGACCAGCGTCTTCGTCCCGGACGGCAGTCGTTTTGTCGTTGTCAGCAAAAACACAACGCCGGTGATGACAAGCGCCGCTGCGTAGAGTTTCGGCAAGTGCCTCCAGCCCTCAATGTCCTGGCCGTCGTTGGTTAGCCAGTTCAACAGTGTTGGAGCGCCGAAACTGGTCAATGCCGCGCCCGCATTGCCCGCTCCAAAGATACCCAACGCCGTTCCTTGCTGATGCGTGGGGAACCAGACAGACGTATAGGCAATTCCAACCGCGAAGCTGGTTCCGCAAAAACCGAATCCAAGACCAGCGACAAAAAACTCCCAGTAACTACTGCAGTAGCTGGCCAGGAACATCGGGATTGCGGCAAAAAACAGCAGCAGGCCATAGACGATTCGGCCGCCGTACACGTCTGTTGCGATGCCGAGCGGCAGCCGAAAGATGGCGCCTGTCAAAACGGGGGCGCCGAACAGCCACCCCATCTGTGGTCCATCCCAAGAGTACACGTCATTGTCAACGAGAAAAGTAATCAGTACGCCGTTCATCATCCACGCCGCGAAGCAGACTGTGAACGCGAACGTGCTCATCCCAAGGATCCACCACGCACGGCGTTTTTCGGCGGGGGTCAAGTCTTCATTCATTTTGTCTGTCACGTCAACGTCTTCCGTACCAGCGGACGATTTGTGGTTTGCGCCAAAGGTAAGGGTTGGGAATCACCAACACGTGAACCAGTCGCGGGACGGGGACGAATCCGAGCGTCAAGAAGGCCAGAACAATGTGGAACTTCACTAGGTGAGGCATCGCCGCGATGTAGCTGACGTCAGGATTGAGCTTGTAGATCGACCAAAGATAGGGAGTCAGGTTCGACGCGAACCAGGACGATCCCCACGGATGAAACAGCGCCACGCCCACGCCGCTCCGCGGACCGCCGACGAAACCGAAACCGGCCTCGGTGCGGTGCTCGTGCAGTTCCTTGATCATCTACTCCATCCCTAGCAACACCAGGATGACAAACCCGACGGGGAAGACAAGCGCCCCCACAAACGGAGGCAATCCCTGGGCCCGTATCAACTGAGCCAGGGAGGTCGCGTAGGCCAGGAACACGCCGGCAAGAAAGCCCCTGACCAGCATGGTCGCCTACGGGCAGGCGCGATTTCTTCTCAGCGACGCCGAGGGCGTCGCCAACGGCCTCCTCGGGCTTTACGTAGTCCACATTCAGCGCCTTCGGTCCAGACTTTCCGGTTTGTTCCGCCAGGAGACATCGTCCTGCGGAGCGTGAATCGCATCCAATTCTTGTTGCGAGATGTATTCATGCGCCATGGGGAAGACGATATCTCCCTCCCTGGTAAAGTGCAGTTTCAGCAGTTCGGTTAGCTCAAGGGCCTGTTCCGCCGCAAGGTCGATGGTCAAAAGGCGGGAAGTCGGATCCGGAAGCCGCAGCCCCAGACTGAACAGGTTGAAGCTCACGGCCGCCAATTGGAGCCCCTTGATGTGGTCACTCTGCAACAGTTCCACGGCGGTTCGTTTTTCTCCGCCCTCTTGAAACTCGTTTCTTTCCAACAACTCTCGCTGAAGCACCGGAAACAACATCCGCTCTTCGAGTTCGTTATGAACAAGGACATAATCGCCGAAAAACTCGAAGAATTCATTGATGAGGCTCGCCCTCTCCTCGTCCATGCCCTTGGCTTTGGCGGCTTGCACTACTTCCTCAAACTGCTTGATTTTCTCCAAGGCGACTTGATGTTCATCAATGAATTCTTGCAGCAGCGGATGGAGTCCCTCCTTCGCACCCTCTTGCTCCTGTTGAACCATTGGAGACCCTACGCTTTCCAAACAGCGCCTTTTCATGCGCTGGATAATCCGTTTTTTCGTTGGCGGGTTATTTCTTCAGAGCCCAGTACGTCCTTACGGAAATGAAGGACCTGGTGGCGTAGTCGAACGGAAAGCTGGACATATGAACCAACTTGCTGAACGGGAAGTAGATGAAGAAAACCTGGGCGAAGATGATGTGCAGTTTATTGAGTAGTGGCACCTCCGCCATCAATTGGGCATCGGGCTGCAGTCTCAGAATGCTGGCAATCCATGCACCAGCGAAATATGACACACCGAAGATCTGCGCGAGGGCTGCTTGGTAGAGGCCGAATCCGGCGATGGTCAGCAAGAGCAGCAGGGCGATGTAGTCGTCGGTATTGCTCATGGCACGCAGTTGAGGTATCCAGAGCCGACGCAAAAAAGCCCACAACACGCCGTACAAAAAGAGGACGCCACCCAGAAGTCCAGCCCATCGGAAGAAGGCGACCCAGTTCACAAAACCAAATGCCCCGCCGATGAACCCCACGATATGGCCGACCAACAGGATGGCAATACCCCAATGGAGGCTCAAGGCCGCGGGGCCAATGGACGCACGGCCGAAGAAACCCGTGGAGCGAGTTGTCCATTGGAAGTCGCCCCGGGCACTCCACACCCAGTGGCCCCGGAAAGCGCGCAACAGCGTCCCCCCGAAAAACACGACGAGAGTTACATACGGCAACAGAGCGAAAAAGAAGGTGTCTGACATCGTTTTCCCATCCTCACGGTCCCGAGAGCTATGATCCCGAGTCTTCCGTCGGTGTAAGGTCCGTCTGCACAAGGTCCGTCTGCACAAGGTCCGTCTGCACAAGGTCCGTCTGCACAAGGTCCGTCTGCACAATGGCGCTCAGTGCCTGGCCAAGATCGAAGTACGGGGTCTTCAATTGATCCAGGCGCGAGCACAACGGCTTCATAAAGGGCACCATATATTCCTTGATGAATTTTTGCCTCACCGCATCATGTCGCGACTGGGCGGTCAGCCCGAGAAACTCAACCATGATAGGCAAGAAGTCGGGCAACTCCTGTTTGTCGATTTCCAACCCGAAATGCTTGTACATGTTCTTCAGATCCACCATGTACTCGCTCCGGTCGGAGTTGGCGGCTTCTGCACAGGTCTTCGGTTCTTCAAAAACATGGCTGCCCAAGTACAGCGCACATTGAGGAGACAATTCAAACAGTTCGACGTATTCTTCTTCGGTGATCGGCGGCTGATCCAAAAAACGCGAAAGCAGTTCGGCGCTTTCCCCGTCTGCTTCCCGTAATTCGCTCACCAGCGACAAGGCTCCTTGTCGGACCTCGCCGATTTCAACGTCTTGAGGACTGCACCACAGGGAGGCGATCAAGCGATAGGCCTTGGTAAGCGTCTCGGTGGTTCGCACCTCATTCATGTTTCTTTTCGGGCGTGTGGTGAGCGACATGATAACTCTTTCTTCGTTGCATGGGCGACCAGGGCGTCATCTGGCTAAAACCGGCAAAGCCGCGCTCCGTGTAGGGGCTGATCTCCGATTCCTCCCTTTTGGTTGTGGGGACCACAAATCTCTCGTTGTAGAAGGCCAGGGACAGGGCACGCACAATCCCGTCCGCGTCTTCTTGCGTAAGCCCCTCCTTCTCGAGCACTTCGAGATCGGGCGATTTCTCGACTCGCAGGCTCCTGCCGTAATGCCGCACGGCCAGTTGCCGGCGCAGGGACTTCCTCACTTCGGTCTCGTCGCCAGCGGCAAACATGTTGGCTAGGTACTGTAACGGAAGGCGGAACTTATCCAACGCATCCGGATCAATGATCGGGCCTCCTTCACCGGGTGACGTCATATCGAAGACATCCTGTGCGTCGGGAGAGGACTCCCCTGCACTCGTCGTGATTGGGCTTTGAGGCATGATGTAGAACAGGGAAGGCAGCGTCCGGAATTCGGGGTGCAGGGGGAGCGCCAGTTCCCATTTCTTGAAAAGCTTATACACCCCGGAGCGCTGAGCTGCGTCAATCCAGTCGTCACTGATTCCTTCCTCCCTAGCCGCCTCGATCACTTTTTCGTCGAAGGGATCCAAGACGATGCTTCTCTGCGTTGCCACAAGCTTCTTTTCATCGGCCAGCATGACTTCGTCCAGGCGGTCCCTATCGTACAAGAGGAGTCCGAACGTCCGGATCTTTCCCACACACGAGTGGAAGCAGACCGGAGGCAGCCCCGTTTCGACCCGGGGATAGCAGAGGATGCATTTCTCCATCTTGCCCGAGCGCCAGTTGTAGTACGGCTTCTTGTAGGGGCAGGCGGAGACACAGTAGCGCCAGCTGCGGCAGCGGGTCTGGTCGATGAGCACGATCCCATCTTCCTCCCTCTTGTAGGCCGCCCCCGAAGGGCAGGCACCGACGCACGCAGGATTGAGGCAATGGTTGCAAATCCGGGGAAGGTAGTAGTAGAAGACGCGCTTGAATTTCAAGTAGGCTTCGTGCTCCTCTTGGCTTATACCCTTGAAATTCACGTCATGGTGACCGGTGACGTGGGCCCCGCCGGCGTTGTCCTCCCAGTTCACACCCCAGTTGATCGGAATGTCCTCCTCTTCCGTGACCATCGACTTGGGACGGGCCACCGGTTGTTGTCCATGTTGTTTGTCCGTGTGTAGATCATCATAAGTAAATGTGTACACGTCGCCGCCATAATAGTCTTCCATCATGGGCATGTGGGGGTTGTAAAAGATGTTGAGCAGCATATACAACCGGCCACCGTAGCGCAATTTCAGGCTGCCATTCTTCCGCTCCCAGCCGCCGCGCCACACGTCCTGGTTTTCCCAGCGCTTGGGATAGCCGATACCGGGCTTGGTTTCCACGTTGTTCCACCACATGTACTCGGCCCCTTCACGGTTGGTCCACACGTTTTTACACGCAACCGTGCAGGTGTTGCACCCGATGCACTTTTCCAGGTTGAACACCATGCTCATTTGAGCTTTGACTCGCATTGCATATCCTTCAAGTGTTTGTGATTTGCACCAAATCGCTTTCCTGGTAGATCACTTTCTTGGGGCCGGTTTGGAGCGGCATTTTCCGGATGAGGACGCCATGGTCCCTTTCCGAAGGGCTGGTCCCCCAGTAGTTAATGTAATAGGAGAACTGGGCGTACCCGCCAATCATCGTGTGGGGGTTCATCAGGATCCGCGTCGTGGCGTTGTTGTTCCCACCGCGCAGGTCGGAACTGCGGTGCTTCTTGGCCAGCGGGGAGAACGGGACATTGACATGGCGTTCCACCTGGTGGTAGGTAATGGCCATGTTCTTGGGAACCTGATGGCTGACCACCGCCCGCACGACTTCAATCCCATTCTCACAATACATTTCCACCCAGTCGTTGTCTACCACTTCGATTTCTTCGGCATCTTCCGGGTTGAGCCACACCGTGGGGCCTCCGCGGGACATGTGCAACATAGGCCAGTGGTCGCGGAAGGAGCTGTGGATTTGCCATTTTCCGTGCGGCGTGATGAAGCGGAAGACTTTGGACTTGGTCTCGGCTCGCTCCATTTTGATGTCCCCAATTGCCACCATATCCAGCGGCGGCTTATTCGTGGGGAGCCCCTCTCCGAGCTCACGGATGCCCTGGTGGTCGTAGTAGATTTCCTGTCGTCCCGATAGGGTGTGCCACGGCTTGAGCCTCTCGACGTTCATCGTCCACGGGCCGAAGGTCCGTTCTTTGCCGGTCTCGGGATCGAACAGGATAGCACTCCATTGGGGCGAGGTGTGAATCCGTCTCGGCTGCGAGATGATGTCTTTGTAATGCACTCGCTTCTGCTTCACACTCTCGACCATATCGGCCAGCGGCAAGCCGACCTTTTTTTCCATTTCTTTGAAGAACATGTGCGAGAGCCTGCCGTTGAGTTCCGGCGAGATCTGGCAGATGAGTTCGCATGCCTGCTCTGGTGATTCGAAGTAGACCCGACCGTCTTTCACGTCAAGGAGTTCGTTGTTCTTGAGTTCCTCCTCCACAATCGGCGTGAGATCCGCGTACTGCCCTTTGGCGCCGTATCCTTTCGGCTTACAGACCAGTGGGCCCAGAGAGACCAGTTTGTCGTAAACCTTGGTGTAGTCCCGTTCCACGATAGCGATGTTGGGAAACGTCTTGCCGGGAACAGGCTCCGTGTCTCCTTTTCGCCAGTCTTTTACTTCTCCCAAGGGTTGGGCGAGTTGATCGGGGCTGTCCATCCACAGGGCGTTGAGCACGATGTCTTTGACGGGCTCGGGGAAGTGCTTTTGGGCCATCTCGGAGAACTTCTTGGCGACGGTCTTGAAGGCTTCCCAGTCGCTCTTGGCCTCCCAAGGCGGGTCCGTGGCGGGGGTGAGAGGATGCACAAAGGTGTGCATGTCCCCAAAGGTCACGTCGTGTTTCTCGTACCAGAACGCCGCTGGCAGAACCACGTCGGAATAATTCGCCGAGGAATCCATCCGGAAGTTGAGATTGACCAGAAAGTCGAGCTTACCCACGGGCGAGTCCTCGTGCCACTCGATCTCATCCACGAGATCCTTGGCCGGCTCCTCCTCCCACAAGGCGTTGTGGTGAGTGCCGAGGAAGTGCTTGAGGGTCAATTCATGCCCTCGCATGCTGGTGCCGATCAGATTGCCGCGATACACGGTCAGGAACTTGAGGCGGTTTTCCGGCGCGTCGACATCGTGAATGGCGAAATCCAGTTTGCCGTCCTTGAACTGCTGGTGGACCCATTGCTTCACCTCGTCGTCGGACTTGCAGCCGGCCTCGACGGCCTCTCGGTACAATTCCAAGGGGTTCTTCTTATCGATCTGTGGGAAGAAGGGAAGCCATCCCAGCCTGATGGCCAGCGCGTTCATATCGGCCGCGTGGTTATACTGCGGCAGCTTCTTGGCGCCCACCGCCCACTGGGTGTCCAGAGGCATGCCGTCGTACCGCCATTGTCCGGTATGGAAATACCACAACGATGTAGTATTCATCAGCCGCGGAGGCCTGGACCAATCGAGGGCGCCGCTGAGATTGACAAAGGGGGCGTTCAACCGGGTGTGCTGCGTTCCCACGTAGTGGTTGAAGTTGCCTCCGTTCACGCCATTGCAGCCGCACAGGGCGAGCATCACCGCCTCATTGCGGTAGTACATCGAAGCGCCATGATACCAGTGCTGGATTCCCGGACCGGTGATGAACAGCGACTTCCCTTTTGTCTTCTCGGCGTTCTCCGCAAACTCCCGGCCGACCTGGATGGCCAAGTTCCTGTCGACGCCGGTTTGCGACTCTTGCCACGCCGGAGTGTACGGCTTCGGGTCGTCATAATCTTTCGGATAATCACCGCCCAGTCCCCTGGAGACGCCCGCCTGCGCCATCAGCAGGTCAAAGGCCGTAGTCACCAACAATTCCCCGCCGTCTTTCGTCTTGATCGTCTTGGCAGGAACCTCGCGCAAAATCTCCGTGCACTTTTTCCCTTTCCCTTCCGTCTTTCCTAAAATGATGCTGTAGGTGTCGGTAAAATCGCTGAACGAGACCGTGGCCTTCTTGCCGTCGTCTCCGAGGAGAGTCAGGAGCGGGTCAAAGTCCTCTTGGGTCACGGCGTTCTTCAACTGCAGGTTCCAGTTGCCGGTGGGCTCTTTTTCCCAACGGAAGCCGATGGCGCCGGTCGGAACGTGCAGTTTCCCGTCGGCGTCGGTCATGATGAGTTTCCAGTCGGCGCTCTCTTCCTGGGCGTAGTCCGCAATGTCGGAAGCCCTCAGGAACCGCCCCATCTGGCATTTGTCACCGTCTTTTTCCAGCACGACGAGGAATGGCAAGTTGGTGTATCTCTTGACATAGTCGGTGAAATAAGGAGTTTCCCGATCGGCGTAAAACTCCTTGAGGATGACGTGGATGCAAGCCATGAAGTAGGCCCCGTCGCTTCCGGGGACAAGCGGCACCCAGAGGTCGGCGTACTTCGCCACATCGGAGTAATTGGGCGAGACGACCACGACCTTCGTGCCCCGGTATTTCGCTTCGGGAAGGAAGTGGCAATCGGCCGTCCGGGTCATGTTGATGTTGCTGCCGGCGACGACCCAGTACGTGCCGTGATACCAGTCGGAGCTTTCGCAGTTTTCCGTCTGGTCGCCAAACATGGTAGAAGAAACGTGGGGCAAGTCGTGGTACCACTCGTAATAACTGCAATAGATCCCGCCGAGCAGGTTGTTGTACCGGTGCCCGGAAATAAAGCTCAACAGGCTCATGGCGGGAATGGGCGCGAAGTTGGCGATATGATCGGGGCCATACTTCTTGATCGTGTAGATTTGCCCGGCAACCACCAGTTCGGTGGCTTCATCCCAGCTCACTCGTTTCCATCCCCCTTTGCCGCGGGCGGACTTGTATTGCTCGCTCCGTTCGGCATCCTCGATGATTGCGGCGTAGGCATCGACCGGATCCTTACCTTTCGCGAGCTCTTGGGTGTAGAAATCCCACAGAACCTTGCGCACGTAAGGGAACTTGGGCCTGAGTGGACTGTAAGGATACCAGGAGGCTGTCATACCCCTCTGGCAACCCCTGGGTTCGACGTTGGGGATGTCCGGATCGATTTGGGGATAGTCCGTCTTCTGCAACTCCCAGCAGATGAGCCCATCTTTGACAAAGATCTCCCAGCTACACGCCATCGAGCAGTTCACACCGTGGCCGCTCCTCACGCTGTAGTCGTACGACCACCTGCTGCGATAAAACTCTTCCCAGGACCGGGATTCATCGCTGACTTTGAACCAGTTGCTTTCCATCACAGCACCTCCATCTTCTTCATACCTGTCATACTCCCGATGATGGTCAATCCAATCGCGACCAGCAGACCGACTCCCAAAACGGGAAAGTGCACGGCTGTTGTCAGGACCGACGCCGGCTGGTCCGCATCCCAGTCTTTCTCAACCTGCTGCCAGCCTTGTTTGAAGGCCGCTGAGAGATGTGCTTTCTCTTTGAGTGTGAGCGGCTTTTCGCTGTAGATCGATTTCATGGGGGCCACGTCCTCGGGCCAGTACGTCATCACATCGCCGAACTTGCGGTAGGCATACGTCAGGTCCGGTCCCCAGGTTCCTCCGCCAGGGTCGCGTAGGCCGCTGATGGAGTGGCACCCCCTGCAGGAAGGTGCTCCGTTGCTAAACCGCACTGCGCCACTGATCAGTCGTTTGCCGGTCTCTGCGTCTCCCTGGGGCAGCCCCTCGGCTTTCGGCGGGGTCCACACCTTGGTTCCCCGCTCGCGATCTTCTTCCTTCGAGAGCGACAGCGTATAGTGAACAATACCCCAAATGTCGTCCCCCGTCATGCCGGCCGAGTTCGCGGGCATCGGCGTGCCTGGCATCCCCGCGGCAACCCGGTGGTAGATGCTCTCCCCGTCTGATCCCCCCTTGAAAATCCCGCGTCTCAGGTTTCCTGAAACAATAGGAAAGCCTTCCGCCGACTTCCATGTCGGGTCGTCCCGGCCGGTCCCATCGTCTCCGTGGCACTTCACGCAGACCGTCACGAAAATCTCCTTGCCCCGAGCCATGTGCTCGTCCGTCAGCTGCGGTGGCGGCGGGACCTTCAGGGGATCACCTGAACGTGTAAGCGATTCTAAATCTGCGTCCAATGCGTCCAACTCTTCATTCAGCTCCTCCTCATCTTCGGGAGAGAGGTCGTCCCCGAATTCCTCAAGAAGCGCAAGATGCTGCCTCTCCCGCACTCCTTGTCTGGCAAGCTCCAGGACGTAGTCAGCCAGCGCCCCCCGTTCGCGTTCCGGCAAATGGTCCCACGCCGGCATGTTCGTCGCAGGCATGCCGTGTTGCAGAACCTTAAGGATGTCTTCCTTGCTGGGATAACCATTATCGGTCGACACGAGGCGGAACCCGCGGACCCCGAAATCCCGTGGGCGGGGCTTCAAATTGTCCGCGACTCGGCCATCCCCGCGGCCAGATTCCCCATGACAAATGCTACAATGCCGCAGGTAGAGCCTTTGCGCGTCCACTCGATACAGGGGGAGTCCCTGGGCACCCACCCTGTACACCGGCCTTTCGATGACAACGTAAAGAACCACGAGCAGCAAGGCGGCCAAACCGATCCAACCAGCATGTACAAGCGGCCGAGTCATGATCCCTCCACGCTACGTTTCGAGTTTCAATGTGCCCCAGATGGTGACCGCTTTCGGACCGCTGCGGTCCCCCGACGCACCGTTCCAAATGTTCGACTCGAATCTACGCTATTTGAACGCCTTACCAGGATGCGTCACTGTGGACGTGTACTGAATGTCAAAATGCACTGCGTTCGCGCTTGATAAGCCAAAACAGATTACCTGCCGTCGGCGTCGATGCAAACGTGACCGTTCCCATATATTTTGTCCGCGCGAGACCGCACACATTCACACTCGGCCGCCGCCGCCAGATCGTTGCGAAGAGAATCTTTACAAGTAATCTCGGAACAATCGAACCGCAATGGCGGAGATCCCACGATGAACAAAGCTCTACATCCAAACTTTAGATTATCGAATCTCGGAGTATTATGCAGATGGGCTGACGAAAATCAAGTGGGCTGACGAGAATCAAAGGAATTGTCCAAATCTGAAAAACTTCACCATTCGACTATCCGCAAATTGTGCAAGTTGAGACGGTCTTTCCAACTCTCCATCAGCTTTCGCATTTGGTAGACAGCATCATCCTGCAATCCTTCAGTTTCTTGTAAGGAGTTCACTATAACACCATGACGTTAATTGAATTTCTGTGCTAAACACGAAGTCTCCGATTTCAAATTAGGACACCACCCTCTCGTTTCATAAGGCACAACTTCCTTCATTGACGATTCGATGACGGGCTGATTACACGATGCCGTGTGTTACGCATCGTCTGAAGTGGCTCTGACGTTTTCGCGATAATTCCATGGCATCCAGCGATCAGGATACTCCG
>PVBE012336700.1_pt1 | contig 17016 bp, 12 predicted proteins | sample 1631181 | NCBI WGS metagenome assembly PVBE01 (sample SAMN08397723, study PRJNA350692) | Marine metagenome, whole genome shotgun sequencing project. | isolation source: water | place: Pacific Ocean | collected 2012-04 | reverse complement strand
CGTTCCTGGCCGTGGCGCTGGCCTTTCCTGATCCTGGTGGGATGGATCGGCATCAGCCTGGTCTGGAGCGTGGACAAGAAGGATGGCATCTCGGAGCTGATTCCCCTGTGCATGGTGCTGGCCAACACGATGGTGATCCTGGCCTTCGTCCGCCGCTGGGAGGACTTCCGGCTCATGCTCTGGTTCTGGGTGGGGGCGGCGGTGTTGGTGGGGGTGCTCTCCATCCTGACCGACAGCCTGGGCATCTCCACCACGGATGTGAGCTTCAAGGCGGCGGAGGGTGGTGGACGAGAAACAGGGCTGGGTCAGCAGCCCAACTGGTTCGCGATGAACCTGATGTTCATCATCCACACCTGCTTCGGACTGGCCCTGGTGGAGAAGCGCAAGCGCGTGAAGCTGGGTCTTGTCGTCTCCGGCTTCTTCATCTTCATCATGATGCTCAAGTCCGGGTCCCGGGGCGGCGCCTATGCCACTCTCATTGGCGGCGTGCTCGCTGCCCTGGCCCACCCGCTCTTCCGAAAGTGGTTCGTGCGCTTCGCGGCGGCGACCGCCCTCATCTTTGCCTTTGGCATCATCTTTGATGTGGGCGATACCCAAAAGGCCCTGACCCGCATCATCAGCAATGTCTCCCTGCGACAGAACTTCCGGCAGCTCAACTGGCTGACCTGCCTACAGATGTTCGGGGATACCTGGGGAGTAGGAATCGGTGCTGGGGGGTACGAGGAGCTGCTTCCTCGATACAACAACTACGTGGCCCAGTCTCTCTACACCTACCCGCACGGCATCCTCTGGGAGTTCCTCGCCCATTATGGTCTCATCGGCTTGTTGCTCCTGGGCTGGCTGGTGATCAGTGTGATTCGCATGGCATCGGGGCTCATCAAGATGGCCAAGGGCACCGAGGCGGAGGTCTTTGCCTGGACGATGCCAGCCGCCATGCTGGGCTATGCGGCGTGGTCCTTCGTGGAGTTCAGCCTCACGGAGAAGCCATTTTGGGAGTTCCTGAGCCTGTACACGGCGCTGTACCTGATCGTGAAGCGCATCACGGCTGAGGGGGGCAGTATTCCTGCCTTCGAGGCCCGAATGCCGCGGCTGTGGGGCAAGTCATGAGCATCGAACTCAGCGTCGAGATCCTGGCGCTGGTGCTGGCGCTGGCAGCGGCCTGGCTCAGCCTTCGCTCCGCACCGGACCTGGACTGGGAGCGTCTATTCAAGGTGGCGCTCTCCACGGTGACTCGCGGAGAGGTGGAGGCCAGCGGCGGCGACCAGGCCCAGTGGTGGGCCCGGATTCGCGGTGTGGTGCCCTACCATCCCGCGGGGCGCGACCCGGTGGAGAAGCTGAGAGGCCCCGCGCTCGAGGAGGTCCGTGTGCCCGCGCTGGAGGGCGAGCGTGCGCTCGTGGCCCGCCTGGAGTCGCTTCAGACCCCGGCTGCGCGCTGGGAAGCCATGTACGAGGGGGATGCCACCCAGGAGGCCCTGCTCTCCGACCCCGCACTCCTGGGGTCGGCCTATGACCCGACCAGCGTGTTGGCCCCGGATGTGGGCTGGACGGAGGTGGCGGCCTGGACGGACACGGTCCAGGAGGCCCTGGCCCGGCGACTCTCGGATGTGGTGGTCCTGGTCGTGGGGGGAGATCTGGCCGGACCTCTGACGCAGGCCGCGCCCCACGCGCGGGTCCAGCCGGTGGTGCCAGCCGCAGCAGAGATCCTCACGGTGTCCTTCTCTGAGGCACTGCCCAAGCCCGCAGACCGTGCGGTTGTCATCGTGGGTGGAACGGATGTGCTCCCGGTGCTTCAGGCCCTGCACGGTGAGCCTGCCCTCCGGGACCGGGTGCTCGCTGTGGTCTCGCTTGGGGGCATCCTGGACGAGGCATGGATGGAGCTGAACTTCACCCACGCAGGGATGGACACCGAGCTCAATCGGTCCACGGCCTATATGGACCTGGTGGATGTCGATCCTGCCTTGCCGCTTGCCTGCAGTTGGACTGCGCAGCGGTTTCCCGAGCTTGCCACCCCACCATCGGGCTGGACCCCTATCGAGCGGGTGGGGCTGGGCCCGTTGCCACTGAGCCTGCAGGAGCCGGTGCTGCTGGCCCGTGCGTTATGGGTGATGCTCGCCTTCCGCCTTGCCAGCCGCTGAGCTCTCCGCATGAATCTCGTCTTCTTCGGCATCGTCCTGGTCTCGGTGGTGTTCGCCTTCTTCCAGGGGACACCCGACGCGGTGGGGCAGGGTGCGCTGGCCTCTGCCAAGGCATCAGTGAGCCTGGCCATCGGCCTGATTGGCTACATCGCGCTCTTCCTCGGTCTGCTCAAGGTGGTCGAGGAGGCCGGCGGACTCAAGTTCATGGCGCGGCTCATTCGCCCCGTGCTGGTGCGGCTCTTCCCGGATGTGCCACCTGACCACCCGGCCATGGGGGCCATGGTGATGAACGTGGCGGCCAATGCCCTGGGGCTTGGCAACGCGGCGACACCCTTCGGGCTCAAGGCCATGAAGGAACTCAACGAGCTCAACACCGAGAAGGGCACGGCGACCAATGCCATGGTGCTCTTCCTGGCCATCAACACCAGCGGGCTTGCTCTCCTGCCCACCGGGATCATCGGGCTGCGGGCGCTGGAGGGCTCAGCAGATCCTGCGGCCATCTTCCCCACCACGCTTGTGGCCACGGCCGTCTCCACCGTGGTGGGTATCTCGGCAGCCATCTTCCTCTCGCGGCTGCCCGTCTTCGCCAGTACTTCGCCCGCACCCCCGCCGGACATGCCGCCCCGGGCGGAGACCTCGCCAAGCGATCTGGTCCCGTTCTTCATGGCGGCAGCGGCCATGGTGGGCCTGGTGGGGGCGGTCTATGTCTACAAGGAGCAGGCCAGCCAGTGGATCATGCCCCTGCTCATCCTGGGGATGCTCTCGGTGGGCTTTTTCCGCGGGGTGAAGGTCTACGAGGTGTTCGTAAAGGGCGCCAAGGAGGGCTTTGATCTCGCGGTGATGATCATCCCCTACCTGGTGGCCATCCTGACAGCGGTGGGCATGCTCCGGGCCTCGGGGGGGCTCGACCAGCTGGTGGGCTTTGTCGCGCCGCTGACCGAGGCCATCGGCATGCCGGGCGAGGTCCTGCCGCTGGCGATCCTCCGGCCGTTGAGCGGCTCGGGTGCTTTCGGCGTGACCACGGAGATCCTGCAGGCCCACGGCCCGGACTCGCTCATCGGGAACATTGCCAGCACGATGAACGGATCGACGGAGACCACCTTCTACGTATTGGCGGTCTACTTCGGGTCTGTCGGCGTGAACAAGATTCGCCACGCAGTGCCCGCAGGCCTGGCCGCGGACATCGCAGGCGCGCTGGCTGCCTGCTGGGCGGTGCACCTGCTGCTTGCCTGAGGCGGGCGGGCCTGGGTGTAGTAGGCTCCGGACATGTCGCGCTTTGTGCTCATCACCCTGTGGATCACCGCTTGCACCAGCGCCAAGGAAGACACAGGCGCTACGGGTGATGGATCCGGTGTGTCGGATGAGCCCCTGGAGTGTCAGATCATCTTCTACGATGAGGAGGAGTACGACGCTGAGAAGTGGGACTGCGCGCTCGACACGCTGTGTGAATACGTCCGCTATGACGCAGGTGAGCGGGCCTTCCGTTCGCGGGAAGCAGCCGAGTGCTTGCTGCGGGCCTTTGCGGAGCGGCGCATAGGAAAGTTGACCCTGGGCCATCAGGGCTCCGACATCACCAGCTTTGGCTCCGAGACCCTGTACATCCTCGACACCTTGGGCCACGTGGCCACGAACAAGGTCGGCCAGCAGGACATGGTCACCGACTACTACGTGCGTCGGCCCTACCGCCTCAAGGCCGCGTCCTACTTCGAGGACTGCTTGGCAGCTGACTCAGATGAGGCGATGGCGGAGTGCCTGTTTGCCTGGAGAGACGGCGACTGTGTGGAGCTGGAGACTACCTGTGATGGGGGATTCTGAGGGGTCTGGACACGGCCATAGTCCTTGCGGCTTGAAGGTCTCCGTCTCGCCCAAGCAGAACTGAGCGCCTGGCTAGTCCGTCAGCTTCGCCATCAGTCGGGCGGCATCTTCCTTGGAGACATCCGGCAGTGCTACCTGGCTGCCTGCCACCCGGACAACCACCCGGCCCAGGCCGTGCAGCCGCATCAGCGGACCCTGGACCATATGCACGCTCTGCAGCTTGTCCCTGGCCAGCACATAGGTCTGGCGGTTGAGGAAGCCGTGGCGGGAGATGATGGCCTGGTCTGTCACCAGCCAGCCCTGCCAGTTCCAGTCGAACCAGGCGCTGATGAGCGCGAGCGGGATGAGCAGGAGCGCGAACCAGCCCATGATGTCCAGGAAGAAGAAGGCGGGCAGTGCAATGGCCAGTGCCTGCAGGGTGCCCGCTGTGCTGGCCCGCCACAGGGCTCTTGGGTGCGCCGGCTTTAGCTCAGCCGTCCAGGGGTCTGCCTGCACCAGCGGGGCTGCGGCCTTTACGATCTGGCCCAGCTCGTCTTGCTCCACCATGGGCACCACGCCCTCGGCCTGGCGGACCTGCCCGTCTTGTACGCCCAGACCCGCAGTCTCGATCTCCACCGAGCCGTAGCCCATCAGCCTGCGCATCAGGGGCTCATCCGCCCGCACCAGCTGGACCTTCTTGAGCGGAATCTCCACCCGGCGGCGGGTCGTCAGGCCCTCCTCGGTCTTGATGGAGTCCCCGGCCCGAAACATCTTGAAGCCGTAGTGCTTGAAGAAGCTTGCGGTGGCGGAGACAATCCAGGACCCGGCAAAGGCGATGAGGAAGGCCGCCACGATCATCCCGGGCCGCACACTCTGGGCGATCTCCTGTGTGGCGTCCTGATCGAGCTGCCCCAGCACCTCGAGTGCCACCGCTGTCAGCACCGCCACTGTCCCGATGGTCCGACGGGTGAGCCCATAGGCCAGGATCTCCGAGAGGCTCATGACCACCAGGGGCTCGGACTCAGGTGCTGCCTCGTCCTCGAGCGCCAGTGAGCCCACGTGGGCCAGGCGGGCGCGGAGTGACTTGGCCTCCACTACGCTCAGCGCACTGAGCAGGCCCTCGGTGGACGTGCCACCTGCCGTCTCGATGCGAAGCTCGACCAGACCGGCGAACTTGTGGAACAGGTTCTGGACCAGCTCCATGTTCTGGATGCGCCCCGGATCGATGGTGCGCGCCTGCCGGTTCAGAAGCCCGCTCTTGATCTCCAGCCTGTTCTCGCGCATCCGGTACCGCAGTGTGGCCCAGTGGATGAAGGTGTTCCACAGGCTCAGTCCGGCAAAGAGGAAGAGGATCAGGAGGTCGGCTGCACGCATCCCGAGGCTGTCCGAGCCGATGAAGACCGCGAGCAGGAGCGGCCAGGCCGCCCGGGCGGTGCGCCAGGCCCTGGGGAAGAGGTTGACGACCAGGCTGGCCGGGTGCAGCCCCCGCCACTCGCTCACCTCCTCCGTGGGTCCCTCACTCGTGGGGCTCGGCGGGGCGGGATGGGGCTGTGGGAGGGAGGAGAACTGACGGGCCTGCATGATGTCGGTGGGAGAGGCCGGCAGCCGCCCTGTCTCACTCCGGGACGAGACGACCTCGCTTACGAGGTCCTCGGGGTCCAGATCGTCTGGTTCGGGTGGCGGCGGCGGGGGCAGACCAGGCAGGATGTCGGTCTCGGAGACGTCCACCCGCTGTGTGATGTGGCCCTCGATCTCGTCGTCCCACGCGCGCTGGGTGGGATCGTCTTCTAATGGCAGCCGGAGGGCCTTTTGGTCCAGCTCGGTGGGATGATCGGCAGGATCGGTAGATCCGTCGGGCGAGGGCGGGGGAAGCCGGATGAAGGGAGTGGTCGGGGTGTCGTCGGGAGGATCAGACCCCATCATCGCCCCCCCGCCGGCTCAGCTCGTCCCGCATGGCCTCGGCGGTGTCCGTGGCCAGACCCGGGATGCTGCCATCCGCACTCATGCCCGCTGCGGTGAAGACCAGGAGCCGGCTCATGCCCAGCATGCGCTCCAGTGGCCCCTGCCGGGTGTCCACATGCTGGATGCGGGTCAGGGGAATGGAGGACCATCGCTTGAAGATGACACCGCTTTGGACCAGCAGGTCATCTTCTCGGACCGAGTAGCGAAACGCGTCGTACTCCAGCGTGGGCCAGAACACGGCGAGCCCTGCCTGGAAGATAAAGACCACGCCGGCAATGATTGCCGCAGCCGCGATGGGCAGCAGTGTTGCCAGGCCGATACCGATTGCTACAGCCATGGGCAGGCCCACGATCACCAGCCGGAGCCCCCGCTGGAGGCGCCAGAGGGTGACGGCACTGGGGTGGAGTTGCTGGTCGAACCGGTCCATACTTCCCCTCTAATCTGTCCCGCCGTATGCAGGTTCCCTGTGGTAGGTTGAGCCCCTGATGCACACCAGAACCACCATCCCCTGGCTCATCATCCTGGCTGGCTGTAGCCTGGATAAGGCTGCCTCCGTGGGCAGTCAGGCGGACTCAGCCTCAAATACCAAGGGCGACTGCGAGATCACCATCAGCGTGACGGAGCCCGAGGATGGTGCGACCGATCACTATTACCGGGATCCCATCCGCTTCATCCTCACCGAGCCAGACGGTACCGCTGAGGTGGTGACTGACATCGAGGGTGTGACGTCCACGGACGCAGGGGGACGGACCATCGTGTTCACCCCGGATGAGCCGCTTGAGGCCAGCACCAACTACACGGTGGGGCTGGACTACTGCTACGCAGATCCGGAGATCAGCTTCAGTACCTCAAGCTACGGCTCGGCCATCGACCCGGGTGTGGAGCTGGAGGGTGAGGTCTATGCCCTGGACCTCACCACGGGCGACTACACCGAGGGGGAAAACGCCGGAGAGCTGCTCAACGCCATCTTCACCCGGCATGTGCTCTTTGAGATCGAGTCCATCGAAGGAAACGAGCTCACAGCACTGGCAGCGGTCTCCAAGAAGTCGGACTCGCCTCTGGAGCAGGACGCCTGCGCCCGCACGGTGCGGATCGCCGGCATCGACATCAGTGAGTCGCCCTACTTCTCTGCGGACATGACCGAGTTTGTCTTCGGGGCCCACGACGGAGAGCTTCGCTTCACTCGCTTCGTGGTGAACGGAACCGTGTCTGCGGACGGCAGTCGAATTGGTGGAATCTCCTTCTCGGCAACCATGGCTGTTGATGAGATCAGCCAGGTGCTGCCGGATGTGGGCGGGGTTGAGGCCCTGTGCCAGATGGCGGAAAATCTGGGCATTCCCTGTCAGGCCTGTCCCTCAGATGACTTTGCCCTGTGCATCACGGTGGCAGCCGAGCACATCCTCGCCCAGGGCCAGGACTTCTCGATCGAGGAAGTGACCGAGGCCGGGCAGGCTCTGGACTGCGAGTAGCACCATGGACAAGGTCGCCCTGCTTCGGGCGATCGCTGAAGGTGGTGCGGCTGGAAGTGTGCTCGCGGATCGATTTGGGGTGAGCCGTGCGGCGGTGTGGAAGGCGGTGGAGGCGCTCCGGGAGGAGGGCCTTGGCATCGAGGGCGCGGCGGGAGAAGGGTATCGACTGACCGACCCCGCAGGTTTCGGGCCGGTGAGTCTCTCCTGGGCCCTCTCTCGTCCAGTGACCTTCCTTTCGTGCTGTGCATCTACGAACACTGAGGCTCGCCGGGTACTCCTCGATGCCTCGGAGAGCTCTCCCCTCGTGGTGGCTGATGCCCAGGATGCGGGGCGGGGTCGCCAGGGGCGGACCTGGGAGTCTGCACCCGGAGAGAACCTGCTCTTCAGCCTGGTGCTCCGTCCACAGGTCCCCCCCCAGCTGGCAGCGAGCTGTGTGCTGGCCTGGGCGGCGGCGATGGCTGAGGTGCTCGACTGTATGGTGAAGTGGCCCAATGACCTGGTGACCCCAGAGGGCGGCAAGCTCGGCGGCATCCTCGCGGAGCTGCAGGCCGAAGCGGAGCAGGTCCGGTGCATCATCCTGGGGGTGGGTATCAACGTCAATCAGCGGGAATTCCCGGGACTGGAGCAGGCGACATCTCTGGCCTGCGAGACGGACACCGTGCACGACAGGGCGGCACTCCTCGCTCGCCTGGTCGCTGCCGTAGAGGCGGTAGACACTGCGGGTGGGCCCAGCCTGGAGACCTGGCGGACCCGCAGCCACACCCTGGGCCGACGGGTTCGCGTAGGCGATGTGGAGGGGGTGGCCACGGCTCTTCGAGCGGACGGGGCGCTGCTCGTGGATGGCCAGCCTGTGCTGGCAGGGGACGTGGAGCTCCTCGCATAGAGGATCCGCTCGGGGTAGGCTCTTGGCCATGCTGATCGGCATCGACGTCGGAAACACGAACACGGTCATCGGCGCCCTCGATGGGCTCGAGGTCGTGCACCTGTGGCGGGTGAGCACCCAGGTCCGCACCACGGACGAGCTGGGTCTGACCCTGCTGCAGCTGCTCGAGCACAACGGCATTGCCACCAAGGATGTGGAGGGTGTGGTTGTCTGCTGCGTGGTCCCCAGCGTTCTCTACGCCATCGAGAAGGCTGCACGCCGCTACCTGGACTGCGAAGTGCTCGTGGTGGGGCGGGGAATGCGGACGGGCATGAAGGTACGTACCGACAACCCCCGCGAGGTGGGGGCGGACCGAATCGTCAACTCGGTGGCGGCCTACAAGCGCCACTCCGGCCCGCTTGTAGTGGTGGACTTCGGCACCGCCACCACATTCGACTGCGTGAGTGAAAACGGCGACTATGTCGGCGGCGCCATCGCGCCGGGGTACCGCATCTCTGCTGACGCGCTGTTCACCCGGACGGCCAAGCTTCCCAGAGTGGAGCTCGAGCGCCCGACCCAGACCATCGGAACCAACACTGTGGCGAGCATGCAGTCGGGTCTGTTCTGGGGCTATGTCGGGCTCGTGGATGGGCTGGCAAGCCGCTGCAAGGAAGAACTGGGTGGCGATGTCCGCTGTGTGGCTACCGGCGGTCTGGCGCGGGTCATCGGCAGTGCCTGCACCGCGATTGATGAGATCGACGAGTTTCTGACCCAGGCCGGTCTGCGCATCCTCTGGGATTTGAACCGTTCGCGGTAGGCAATCGGCGCGAGTGCTTGCCCGCGGCACACGGCTTCATTAGGGATCGTGCCTTGGAAATCCGGTGCTCGGGGAGCGCCGCCGCACGCATGTGAAGCCATGCGACTGGAGAATCAATGGCAGCCAAGGCATATGCCTCTGAAAACATCAGGAATATCGCACTCGTTGGTCATGGCGGAAGCGGTAAGACCACCATGGCTGACGCCATGCTCTACGTGAGCGGTGCCATGGGTCGGTTGGGCAAGGTCGATGAGCACACATCAATCCTCGACTTCGAGCCCGAGGAGCACAAGCGCGGCGGCTCCATCGCGACCAGTCTGGCTTGGCTGGAGCACGAAGGGAAGAAGATCAACGTGCTCGACACTCCCGGCGACCAGAACTTCATCTTCGACTCCATCAATGCCATGCAGGGCGCCGATGCAGCAGTGGTCTTCATCAGCGCCCCGGACGGAGTGGAGGTTCAGACTGAGCGCGTCTTCCAGGTCGCGAGAGAGGCCACCAAGCCTGTGATCCTGGTCATAAACAAGATGGATCGCGACCGAGCGAACCCGGACAACTGCCTGGCGGACATCGAGGAGAGCTTCGGCACCAAGCCGGTGCCCCTGCAGGTCCCGATTGGCAGCGAGGGAGGCTTCAAGGGCTTCATCAGCCTCTTCCAGATGCGCGCCCTTACCTTTGATGGCGACAACGGCAAGTCCACGAGCAGCGACATCCCGGCGGAGCTCCAGGATGAGGCCGCGAGCGCCTGGGAGAACGTGGTCGAGAGCGTGGCCAGCACGGATGACGCGCTTCTTGAGCAGTACCTGGAGACCTTCGAGCTCAGCCAGGATCAGGTCAAGACGGCCTTCCGCACAGCCCTCAAGAAGGGCGAGATCCTCCCGGTCATCTACGCCGCTGGCGATAGGTGCATCGGTGCAGCGGCTCTCCTGGACCTGATCACCTGGGCCTGCCCCTCGCCGGTCGAGGCTCAGGTTCGCGAAGATACGGACGGCAATGCCCACACCTGTACTCCCGGTGAGGGCTTCGCCGCACAGGTCATCCACACCCATGTGGACGAGTCTTCTGGCAAGGTCTCGATCTTCCGGGTGTTCTCCGGTGAGGTCCCCGGGGACAATGTGGTGGCCAACACGATCTCTGGCGAGAGCGAGCGGCTCGGCTCCCTGTTCACCCTCCGCGGCAAGGAGCGTGAGGGTGTGAGCAAGGCAGTGCCCGGTGACATCCTGGGTGTGGCCAAGCTCAAGGCTACGCACACCGGTGAGACCCTGTGTGACCCCAAGAGCAAGATGAGCTTTACATCGGTGGAGTATCCGGCTCCGATGATGTCCTACGTCATCCTGCCCGCAGGCAAGGGCGACGAGGACAAGCTCAAGACCGGACTCGAGCGCCTCCTCGAGGAGGACCCCACCCTGAGTGTGACCCACGATGGACTCACCAAGCAGCTGGTGCTCAACGGCATGGGACAGGCCCACCTGGACATGGCGATCGAGCGCATGCGGCGGAAGTACAAGGTCAACGCGGCCACGTCGCTTCCGCCGGTCCCCTACCGGGAGACCCTGCGCAAGCCGGTCCAGCACGTCGAGGGCAAGCACAAGAAGCAGACCGGTGGCGCCGGCCAGTTTGGTGTCTGCTACATGAACGTGCTCCCGCAGCCCAAGGATGAGGGCTTCGAGTTCGTCAACAAGATCAAGGGCGGATCCATCCCGAACCAGTTCATTCCCTCTGTGGAGAAGGGCGTCAAGTCCCGCATGGAGTCGGGCTTCCTGGGCGGCTACCCCATCGTCGACCTCAAGATCGAGCTGGTGGACGGCAAGTACCACCCGGTCGACTCCAAGGACGTGGCCTTCCAGCTTGCAGGCTCCAAGGGTCTCAAGTCTGCCTTCGAGCAGGGCGGTACCGTGCTGCTTGAGCCGATGATGGACCTGGAGATCGTGATCCCCACGGACAACATGGGCGACATCATGGGTGACATCACGGGTCGTCGTGGCCGAGTGGCTGGAATGGACCCCAAGGGCAAGAAGACCATCATCAAGGCGGTGGCCCCCCTGGCGGAGATCCAGCGATATGCCCCGGATCTCAAGTCCATGACCGGCGGAAAGGGCAGCTACACGATGGAACTAGCAGGCTACGAGGAGGTCCCTCGGAATCTTATCGACGGCATTGTGGCCAACTCGCCGTTCAAGAAGGAGAGCGACGAAGACTGAGTTGCTGTAGCATTCGGGTATGGCGATTCCGTATGAACGGCTCGGCATCCCGGCACCGCTTCGGCGATCCGTCGCACCGGATGCACCCAAGTCTGCCAAGGTGGCGGTGGCCAAGGGCCTGCTGCCTACCACGGCGGATGTACAGATCTCGTTGCTCTACGTGCTGGCCGTTGACCCCGATGAGTCGGTGTCCGGTATGGCCCGGTCCACGCTCACCGGACTTCCCGAGGATCAGATCCTCAGCGGCCTGAGTCAGCGCACCTTCCCGAAGATTCTCGAGTTCATCACTAAGTTCCGCACGGACTCCCCTGTGCTGGATGAGCGCATCATCCACCTCCGGCAGGCCACGACCCGGGCGGCGGTATCCATTGCACGAAGGGCCGGAGCAGACCTCAGCGAGGTCATCTGCCGCCACCAGGAGCGGCTCCTGCTCTCGCCGGAGGTCTATGTAGCCCTTCATGCCAACCCCCAGTGTTCGGATGAAGACCTCGGGCGTGCGAAGGCCTTCCTCCGGATGCATCAGTCCCTTCCGGAAGTCGCGGAGTACCGTCCGTTCCGGGAGGCCCCTGCTGAGACCGAGCAGGAGCCAGAGCCGGCCCCTGCCGCCGAGGTCGAGGCGCCAGCGCAGCCGGAGCCGCTCAGCCCCGCCCCCGTTCAGCCTGCTGCGCCTCAGCCTGCTGCTGCACCGGTCGCGATGCAACCGTCGCAGCAGCCCACCGAGCGGCTGAGCATGTTCGATCTGGACGCGGTGGGAGACGGTGGTGAGGCTGTGGAGGCCTTCCAGTTCGACTTCCAGGACGAGATGGCGAGCTTCTCCTGGGACCTGACCGGGGACGATGACGAAGAAGGCGAAGAGGAAGAAGAGGAAGAGTACAAGTCCATCGAGAAGCGTATCGCCGACATGAGCGTTGGAGAGAAGATCAAGCTGGCCTACCTGGGCAATAAGCAGGCCCGCGGCGTGCTGGTGCGTGACTCGAACAAGATCGTGTCATCAGCTGTGGTGAAGTCTGGACGGCTCACGCCCGGAGAGGTCGCTACCTATGCGGGCAACCGGAACCTCTCGGATGAGGTGGTCCGGGAGATAGCGAAGAACAACGATTTCACGCGAAAGTACCCGGTCAAGGTGGCCCTGGTGAACAACCCGAAGACGCCCGTGAGCGTGGCCATCAAATTCATCCAGCACCTGCACAGGCGTGATCTACAGGCCCTCTCCAACAACCGGAACGTATCTTCCGTGATCTTCAACACGGCCAAGAAGGCCTTCAAAGACAAGTACCGGAAGTAGGTCCTCAGTCGAGCGGGCTGTAGGGAAGGCCGTGTGCGGTGGCGACCGCCTCGTAGGTGACCTTTCCTTCCGAGACATTCAGCCCCAGCTTCAGCGCAGGATCGCTGGCCACGGCATCTCGCCATCCCATGTCGGCCAGCTTGAGGCCGTAGCTGAGCGTGGCATTGTTCAGGGCAAAGGTGCTGGTGCGAGCCACAGCGCCCGGCATATTCGCTACGGCATAGTGCACGATTCCATCCACCACGTAGGTGGGATCAGCGTGGGTGGTGGCGTGGGTCGTCTCCACGCAGCCGCCCTGGTCGACCGCGACGTCGACAATGGCCGCACCCGGCTGCATCAGGCCGAGGTGCGCGCGGGTCACCAGGTGGGGAGCACGTGCGCCAGCCACGAGGACGGCGCCGATCACGAGATCTGCCACGCCGAGGGCAAGCTCGGTGTTGTGTGCGGAGGAGTACAGCGTCTTGACTCGACCCTGGAAGGTGTTGTCGAACCAGCGCAGTCGGTCGATATTGATGTCGAGCACCGTGACATCTGCGCCCAGCCCCATGGCCATACGCACGGCATTCAGGCCAACGATTCCTCCACCGATGACCATCACACGGCCGGGCGGTACGCCGGGGACGCCGCCGAGGAGCACGCCGCGACCGCCCTGGTGACGCTCGAGGCAGTGTGCGCCCGCCTGGATGCTCAGTCGCCCAGCCACCTCGGACATGGGTGCGAGCAACGGCAGTGCGCCGTCAGCAGTCTGAATGGTCTCGTAGGCAAAGGCCACGCAGCCGCTCTCGAGAAGCGCATCAGTCTGAGGCCTGTCCGGGGCGAGGTGCAGGTAGGTGTAGAGAATCTGACCTTCGCGGATCTTTCCGTACTCTGCGGCGATGGGCTCCTTGACCTTCCAGATCATGTCCGCCCGCCCCCAGACGTCCTCGGACGTGGGCACGATCTCGGCTCCGGCACGGATGAATTCGTCGTCAGGGATGCCAGATCCGGCACCTGCACTCTGCTCGACAATTACCGTATGACCATGATTTACCAGCTGCTTTACGCCAGCCGGAATCAGTCCAACACGGTTCTCCTGGGGCTTGATTTCTCTGGGAACACCGACAAGCATGATTGCCTCCTGCTCGAAACGCCGAGGTTCTATCATCTTGCGGGTCAGGGGGGAAACGAGGATCTTGTGGGAAGGGTCCTTCTTGGGGGGGGCTCATGTTACGATCGAGCTTCTTCCTGCGAGGTGAGCCATACAGGTTCAAGATCTGCGGGGCGCCCAGCCGTCTCAGGTGACGCGCTCAGAGGTAGTCTCCACCGGGGATGCCGCGCATCCCTTTCGCTGTACTCTCTCCTTTGAGTCCACGGATAGCCTCCGCGAGGTGGTCGGTGAGCTGGGTCAGCACCTCAAGCTGGTGGGCCGCATCTTCGGTGTGGAGATCACCCAGCGGGGCTCAGACCTCATGGTGATGGGCACAACCCAGGCGGTGGATGCTGCCGGCACATGTCTCGAGCAGCTCGAGCGGATCGTCGGTACCGGCTACTCCTTGCGTGCTCCGGACGTGGAGCAGGCCGCTCGGCTTCTCAGCACCGACCCTGCAGTCGACCTCGTCGGGCTGTTCACGGACACCATCCATGTGGGTGTGGGCAAGCGCCGCATTCACCCGCGCAGTGTTCAGCAGCGGGCCTATGTGCACGCGATGCGCGAAAACGACATCGTCTTTGGTGTGGGCCCTGCAGGGACCGGCAAGACCTACCTGGCCATGGCCATGGCGCTCGGGTTCCTGTTCCGAAACCAGGTCCAGCGAATCATCCTGTGTCGGCCTGCGGTGGAAGCCGGCGAGCGCCTGGGCTTCCTGCCGGGTGACATGGTGGAGAAGATCGACCCGTACCTCCGGCCCATGTACGACGCACTCAACGATCTGGTGGAGTCGGACCGGGCGGCGCGCCTCCTGGACAAGGGCATCATCGAGGTAGCACCGCTGGCCTTCATGCGGGGTCGGACGCTCTCGGATGCTTTTGTCATCCTGGACGAGGCGCAGAACACGACTCGGGAGCAGATGAAGATGTTCCTGACAAGAATCGGTCCGAGCTCTCGCGCCGTCGTGACGGGTGATGTGACCCAGATCGATCTGCCACATCGGCAGGAAAGCGGCCTGGTTCATGCGCTCCGAGTGCTCTCACCGGTGGGTGGAATCGCTACCGTACACTTCTCCGGAGTGGATGTGGTGCGACACCCTCTGGTGGCCAAGATCATCGCTGCCTATGAGCAAGCGGAGTCAGACAAGACATGACGGAAGCCGCCAGCCCCCTGCGGATCTGGTCATGGCTGAGGAGTCCCTCGGCCCGCCGGTTGCTCGCCTTGGTCACAGTGGCATTCGGAACTGCGGCCCTGTCCATGGAGTACACGCCTCAGACGGGCGACGACCTCAAGGTCGGTGATGTCGCGGGCAAGTCGGTGCGGGCCAGCTCTACCTTCCCCTTCAAGGACTGGGAGGCCACCCTCGCTCGGCAGCGGAAGGCCGAGGCGGAGGTCCAGCCGGTCTTCGACTTTGATGCCACCCTGGTCTCCCGCCTGAACTCGCGGATCAGCGGTGCCTTCGAGACGGCGAGGCTGCGGCAGGCGGAGGCGCTGGGCAAGGACCCGGCGGGTGTACCACCGGATGTGCTGGCAGGGATCAGCGTCGACTTCACCAAGCTCCTGGGTCTCTCGCTGGGCGAGGCAGCGATTCAGAGAATCGAGACCGCTGGCTGGAGCAAGGAAATCGAGAAGGCTGCCACCTCAATGGTGACCTCAGGCCTCTCTCGCTTCATCGTGGCGGACAAGGCGCTACTGCCCACCCCGTCGCAGACGCTCACCGTCATCAGACGCCTGCAGGACTCTCGGGACCAGGTGGATCTTGACGACTACCAGCGAATCCTGACGCCGGAGGAGACCCGTCGGTCCATCCAGCTGGCAGCTTTCGACCCCGCGGGTCCACAGCTGGACCGGGAGCAGCTCCGTGCGGCAGTGGCCATCGCACAGGCGGCGGTTCGACCCAATTTCTCCTACAACCAGCTCATCACCGAGGACGCTCGCCGGGACGCTCGCGACGCAGTGCCGGAGGTGATCATCCAGATCAAGCGTGGCACGGCACTGGTCCGAGAGGGTGACGTCATCACCCAGTCGCAGAAGGAGCTTCTGAGTGCACAGCAGCACGCCCAGGGCTCGGGCAACACGGGTGCCTTCCTGGCCTTCGCGGCCTTCGCGGGCCTGATCTACGTAAGCCTGTACATCTTCGCTGCGGGCTTCATCAAGAAGTTCTCCACCCGCCCGCGGGACCTGGAGGCATGTGCCTTCCTGACGCTGCTGGTGATGGCCCTGGGTCGTATGGTGGTGGAGGTCTCCGAGCCGCTCTCGCTGACCAGCGGTCTGGGTATGACGGAGAGCGGTCTGTGGTTCATTGTGCCTGTGGCAGGCGGTGCGATGCTGACCCGCATCCTGGTGAATTCCGAGACGGCGCTCATCTGGACGCTGGGCACCTCGGTCATCCTGGGCCTGATGATGGACCACCAGGTGTTCTACACGGTCTTCTTCATGATCTCCGGGCTCACGGCTGCTGGGGGCATCGCCCACACCAAGGAGCGGGTCAACGTGCTCCGGGCGGGATTCCTGACCGGCTTGGTCAATGCGGCGGCAGCCCTCCTCATCAGCCTGCTACAGGTACACCTTGGTGAGTCGCAGGCCTCCGGTGTGGTCCAGCCAGCCTGGGATGTGTGCTTTGCCTTTATCGGCGGCAACCTCTCCGCAGTCCTCGTACTCGGGCTGGTTCCCATGTTCGAGCTCTTCGGCTTCGTCACCGACTACAAGCTGCTGGAGCTTGCCAACCTCAACCACCCCTTGCTCCGCAACCTGATGCTCGCCGCACCGGGCACCTACCATCACTCGGTCATCGTGGGCTCCTTGGCGGAGAACGCGGCAGAGTCGATTGGCTGCAATGCGCTTCAGACCCGGGTGAGCTGCTACTTCCATGACATCGGGAAGGCTGCCAAGCCCAGCTACTTCATTGAGAACCTTCGGGATGCGCCCAACCCCCACGACAGGCTTGCGCCGCATCAGTCGGCACGAATCCTGATCAACCACATGCTGGACGGTGTCGCCATCGCCAACCAGTACAAGCTTCCCAAGCCCATCATCGATGGAATCGTGATGCACCACGGGACGGGCATCATCGAGTACTTCTACGCCAAGGCGCTGGAGCAGGCTGGACCGGACATGGAGGTCGATCCATCGGACTTCCGCTACCCCGGCGAGCTGCCCAACTCCCGCGAGACCGGGATTATCTTCCTCGCAGATCGCGTGGAGGCGGCATGTCGCACCCTTCAGGACCCAACCCAGGAGAGCATCCGGGCCATGATCCAGAAGCTGGTCAACAGCGCGGTCATGGACGGTCAGCTCGAGCACTGCCCGCTCACCATTCGCGAGATCTACAGGGTGGTCGATGCATTCACCAACACCTTGCTGGG
>PVBE012995635.1_pt1 | contig 17017 bp, 16 predicted proteins | sample 1631181 | NCBI WGS metagenome assembly PVBE01 (sample SAMN08397723, study PRJNA350692) | Marine metagenome, whole genome shotgun sequencing project. | isolation source: water | place: Pacific Ocean | collected 2012-04 | reverse complement strand
TGCCGATATGTGCATAATCGTAAACGGCTTGCCCAAAGAATTCCTAACGGAAAACTATGTTTGGCCCGCATGTATATATACCCACATATCTTGGATTTATTGACTTAAATGCTTCTGTTTTTCTTGTTAGTGTATTGTATAGTTTTAAGGTCATCTTTAATCACTCTATTATCAATCAACTTTATAAGTTTTTCTTGTTTATTAGTTAAAGAGAAACCTATTTCTTTATAAAACTTTAAAATACTATCTTTCTTATTTATAAACAAATCAAAACAAACACTATAATTACCTTTATGTGTCTTATTTAAGGATCTCCCCCATATCCTATTATCAATTCCAAAGTCATTTAGTAATCTTGATTCGTCTAATAATAGTTTTGGAGCACAATTCAAAAGCGTTTTAAACTCGCTTTCTTTATTTACATCATTTAAAACTTTTTTTATAGATATGCTCTTATTAATATGACCTGTTGGAAATCTTCGAGATATCATCTCTCTCTCCAATTTCAATAAATATTTTTGTCCTTTTCTTGTTATATTTTTTAAGTGTTTGTACCTAGATAAAATTATGTAGCTTTGATAGTGTTTCTTTGCTAAATAGATACTTGCCTCATCGCTAAAAACTGACTGGAGGTAATATCTTATTAAATCCTTTGGGCATAATTTGATAAACCAAGGGGCTCCGCCATTAACCTTAGCTTTATGCCCCAATATTGCTCCTACTTTAAATAAAGTCTCTCCGATTATAGATGAACCTATCTTTATTATTATACAATTCCTAACAATCTCTTTTTGTATATATACTTTTCCATAAGTGCGGTTAATAGAATCTATAAAATGACTTATCGATTCTTCTTCACTGGTTGAATATTTTGTTCTAATTACTCCTCTTGCTTTCTTATCGACATAAATACATCCATCAGATACTATTGCTCCTAATAAAGAAGCACCGCATTTAGAGTTTAAATCAATTGGAAACTTAGGATTTTCTATAGATATTTGAGGTCCTTTCTTAGTATATTCTATTTTATTGTTAATATTTAAATAGGAAATATTAAGGTAATCCAGTAATCTTCTAAGTTTCTTAACAGAAACCATCTTAATTCTATTTTTTGTAAGATTGTAGAAAGTTGGAGAACTCATATCTAAATATTTACATAGCTTATTAAGGTTTCCAGCATTTTTAATAGCTTTATTTAAGAATTCATTAAGTAAATTATCCTTCAATTTCAACAAAAAACTGTCTTTAAGTTGGAACCAATGAGTTTGCCAAGGTGGAATAAATAAATCTTGTTCTACCCAATACTGAAAGATAACCTGATCATTTTTTAAAATTAGAATATTGCTATTATCCTTTTTTTCTATGATTATATCATTAATCCTGAATAAAGAAAAAAGATTAAATTTAACAAAATAAGTTTTATCTTTTTTGATCAATATATCTTTGTCTTTTAAGTGAGCTAACAATTCAAATTTATTTTTCATCTTACTTAAATATATTTATGGATGAAATATATAAATTTTGTTATTGGTCCACATAGATATATTAAGAAAATTAAGCCTATGCAGGCTGCTTTGCGCCGCAAACCATACATTTAAGGAATGTTATGTCCCCATCTTTAGTTAGTTTTGTATCAGGCTTTCCGCATTCTTTGCATAGAACATACTTATTAACATAATTATTGATTTTCTCATTGATTCTTGAAGCGCTTGTCTTTGTGCCTATTATAAGCGCTTTCTTCTTTAGCTCTCCAGGAGTTGCCAACTCCTTTGATATAATTTTCAATATATGTTCAGGCTCTCTTCCTATAACACTTGCTATTTGATAGAAATTACTTATGATTGTCTTATTACCTTGGATATGCCCTTTTACTTTTGGCACTTCAAACCTTTCTGCGCTTACAGCTTTTTCAGGAAGGTCTTCTCTTGCTTTTTTTAATAAGTCTTCATAAGTCATTTTATAAAGTAAAATAATTAAGCATTATTTAAATAACTATCGACAAATATTTATAATTCCAGCAGATATTCTATTTTATACGGGCCAGTAGCTCAGTCTGGTACTTTGCGCAGACAAAAGTTTGTGTAAAGCAGAAAAGAGTGCTCGGTTGGCAATCGGGAGGTCTCGGGTTCAAATATCCCAGAGGGAGACAGCAAATCCCTTAGGATTTGAAAGTCCCGACTGGTCCATTTATGAGGTGATACTATGGAAAAAAGCAATAAACTAAACGAACTCAAAGATAACTACAAAGACTGCCCAAAATGTAATGAGTTATGCAGTAACAGAACTAATATAGTGTTCGGTGTTGGAGACCCTGATAAGTGCAAAGTTGTGATTATTGGAGAAGCTCCTGGCATGAATGAAGACCTTAAGAATGAGCCTTTTGTTGGCAGATCTGGCCAAATCCTTAATTCTTTGTTGGCAGACATCGGATTGTCAAGGGATGAGGTTTATATTACTAATACTATCTTATGCAGGCCTCCTGATAACAGAAATCCTAATAGTGAAGAACTACAAAACTGCAGGCCAAGGCTTGATGAACATATTAAGCTGTTAAATCCTAAGGTTGTTATCACTTTAGGCAACTTCTCAACAAAGTATATGCTTAATACTAAAGATGGTATTACAAGCGTTCATGGCAAGCCTGTTGAGATAGAAGGAGTTAAGATAATTCCCATGTACCATCCTGCTGTTTTATTGTATTCTGGCAATAACCCAGAGAAAAGGAAGGAATTGTTGGATGATTTTATAATTGTTAAAGATATTCTAAACGAGAAAAGAGAAGATGACTGAAAAGATCTGCTTTATCACAACCAACAGGTACAAGTTTAGAGAGGTAAGCGATATCCTCAAGGAATTTGACATAAAGATTGAACATTTAGATATGGATTATGAAGAGAATCATGAGCTTGGGGATGTTGAAGATATTGCCAAATCCTCAGCTATTGTTTTGTCAAAGAAGATTAACAAGCCTTTCTTTATAGAGGATACTGGCTTATGTTTTGAAGCTTACAAAGCTTTTCCTGGCGTGTTTCCAAAGTTTGTGATAAACGCTATAGGCTATGATGGCATTTTCAGATTATTAAAGGACAAGAACAGAAGCGCGCTTTTCAAGGCAGCTGTTGCATATTGCGAACCTAATAAAAATCCCGTTACTTTTACAGGAATTCTTAAAGGAAAGATTAGCGAAGTTATAGAGAACCCTAATATAGATTGTTTTGGTTATGACAGAATATTCATCCCTAATGGTTATCCAAGCACTATCTCAAACTTCCTTGATAAGAAGAACGAGTTCTCTCATAGGGCAATGGCTATAAGAATGTTAGGAAAATATTTAAAAGAAAAATAAGCTTTATGCTTCTCCTTTTCTATCAAGCGCTCTGGATGCCTGATGTTGAGCATAATGAGCACTATCTTCAGGACGAGTCCGATAGGTATCAGTAAGATAGTTAATTTGTGCATCCAAAGACCCTGTTAAGGAAGCCATAGGCACTCTTTCATATTCTCTAAGCACTATCCTTCGTAACATAGGTTGACCGTTCCGCATTACCATATCCTGACTATCAAAACTTAATTTTCCATCTTCCATCACAGCGGTCTGTCCAAGGTATGACATGACCTGGTCGCCTGAAACTTCAAATGAATTTTCTTCAACTATATTTCTAGACGTTATGTTTATCCTTCTTTCCAAAGGAATATCTTCTTTGTTATATTTCAGTTCCTCTGAAACCTTAAGAGGAGATACCAGTACAATAACTTCATAGAAATGTTCATTATCAGCTACAACTTCTTCTGGTTCTACATGCCTTAGATTTCTCTTCATAAAATGCGTATGAAATTCTTCTTCTTCTCTCTTTTCTGAGGGTATAAATTCATATCCTGTATCTGCCATAGTTATCAATCCTCCTTAGTTATTTATTATAAACCTGAAATAATCCTTATATTAAAAGATTTTCGGTTTATATTACCTTTTTCAGCGCCTCATAAACCTTTTGAGCAGATATGTTCATGCACTCAACATTCTTGCAGTCCTTATTATAATTCCCATAAACATCATAGCAAGGAGAACAGTCAACTTCACGCTTTATTACCATTGAGCCTCTTGGCGCAAACCTTTTAGGGTTTGTAGCCCCAAACAGAACTATTAAAGGAGTTTTTACTGCAGTTGCTATATGCATTGTGCCTGAATCATGTGTTACAAACACTTTACATTTCTTCATTAAAACTGCTGCCTGCTTTATTGTTGTTTTGCCTGCAAGGTTATATGTTCTTATTTTGTCTGTTTCTTTAACTATGCTTTCATTAAGCGCAGTATCATTCTTACCCCCAAATAATAAGACTGCTGCATTTTTCTTTTCTTTAAGGATAAGCTTTACAAACTCAATATATTTTTCCTTGGGCCATCTTTTGACATGCATCTTCTGCCCGGGATTTTCAGCTCCTCCTGCTGCAATGCCTATCAATGTTTTATTCTTAAGATTGTTATTCAATAAGAAATCATCTCCAAACTTTTTATCCTTTTCAGATAAATAAAGAAGCATATTTTTATCAGCTTTCTTTATCCCAAGCAATCCAGCAATAGCCATATAATAATCTAATTCATATTTGCTTCCATCATAAAGCACATTTAGGTTGTTTGCAAAGCCTTCATTAAACCTATCAAATCCTATCCTAAATCCCACATTAGAAAGATAAGCAAACACTCCCCAATGCCATGATTTGTCAAGAACAAAGCAAAGATCATACTCTTTCTTCTTTAAGCTTTTAATAAGCCCAAACACTTTTAACAGCTTTTTCTTAAAGATGATTTCATCATCAAAGCTTATGACTTCATTAATATCCTTATTTCCTTCTAGTGCATCTTTTGACCAGTTTCCTGTTAAATAATCAATTTTAGATTCAGGATACTTGCTTTTTATAGTTCTAATTAAAGGAGTTGTCATTAACACATCTCCTATGCCTCCACTTCTAATTATAAGAATATTATTTACTTTCTCAGGAAGCTGCTTTTTCTTAAAGCAAAACAAAACATTCCCTATTAAACCTATTATTTTCCCCATATAGCAAGAAAAGAGCTCTTATTATATAAAATGTCAGAATTTTTCATCCAGTATTTGATTGGTAGAAGCTCTATTTACTTTCAATTTAAGAAGGCTAGAAAATTATGAGCATGCTCAAGAACCACTGAATATAATAACACACTGCTAATTCCACCCATCTATGATGAGTGGTTCTTGACATTTACATTATTATAAGAATAATCATACCAATTCTAAATCTTCTTTTTCCATATACTTTTCACAGTAATGGCACCTTACTTTCAAAGGGTCTTCCTTTATTGTACTGAACTTAGTGATTACTTTATCATGATTTGTTATACACCTTGGATTTGAGCATTTTATTATGTTTGTTATAAAATCAGGAATACTAACCTTATTTTTTTCAATAACTTCATAATTTTTTATTATGTTTAGTGTCGCGTCAGGTGCTATTATAGCAATCTTGTCAACCTCTTCTTTTGTTAGGAATTTCCCTCCTATTTTTATGAGGCCTTTTTTCATTTTCTTACTGCTTTCTAGGTTTGTTGCTATTGACACAATCTTATTTGTATTTGAGATATTTAGTAGCTCAATTACTTTGAATGTCATTTCAGGAGGAAGATGATCTATTACAGTTCCCTCTTTTATTGCAGTTACAGTTAGCTCTTTCATTGTATTTCACCTAATAATAAAGCTAATAACGCCATTCTTACGGTTACACCATTATGTGCCTGCTCAAAATATATTGATTGTTCTTCTTCATCAAGGTTAGGATGTATTTCATCTACTCTTGGAAGAGGATGCATTATCTTCATTCCAGGCTTGGTTTTGTTCAGGAAATCCTTATCTATCCTGTAGCATCCCTTTAATTTATGATATTCAACTGGATCAGGAAACCTTTCTTTTTGGATCCTTGTCATATAAAGTATATCAATTTTTTTTGATATTTTTGATAAATCATCTTCTTCAGTAAACTTTATCTTCTTCTCTTTTAGCTCTTCAAGATGATCTTCCGGCATCTTTAATTGAGGAGGGCTAACAAAATGCATCTTCGCATTAAAATGTGATAATGCATGCGCTAATGAATGCACAGTTCTGCCATATTTCAGGTCTCCCACAAATCCTATGCTTAATTCATCTAATTTGCCAAAACTCTTTTTTATGGTGTATAAATCCAATAATGTTTGTGTTGGATGCTGATTGATGCCATCTCCCGCATTTATTATTGGAATTTTGCTTATTTCTGAAACAAATCTTGCTGCGCCATCAACTGGATGCCTCATTACAATAATGTCTGAGTAGCCTTCTATTGTTTTTATTGTATCCCTCAATGACTCTCCCTTTTTTAGAGAGGTTGAGTCTGGGTTATCAAATCCTATTACTCTCCCTCCATACCTATTCATTGCAGAAGAAAAACTCAATCTTGTCCTTGTTGAAGGCTCAAAGAATAATGATGCAAGCACATATTTGTTTAGAAGGTTAGAATCATATTCTTTCTCTAGTTTCCTTGCTGTATTGATGATATACAATAAATCTGTCTTAGAAAAGTCTCTTATAGATATTATATTCTTTCCTTTGAAATCCATCCTAAAAAATAAATACAGAATAAACCTATATTAAAGCTTTCTCGTTCTTTAAAATATATTTTCAACTGGTATTTAAGATTATAACAATCCTTTTATATTCCATTAACTTCTTTATATATATGCCAAAGATTACTATATTAGATGATGCCCTTATCAACAAGATTGCTGCTGGTGAGGTTGTTGAAAGGCCTGCTTCTGTTGTTAAGGAATTGATAGAGAATAGCATAGATGCTAATGCTGATGAGATTGTCATAGATATCAAAGATGGCGGAAAGTCCCTAATCAAAGTTGCTGATAATGGGAATGGCATGGATAAGGATGATGCAAAGCTTTGCATTGAGAGGCATGCAACCAGCAAATTAAGTAATGTTAACGAACTTTCTTCTATAAGTACCTTAGGTTTTAGAGGAGAGGCCTTGTCAAGTATTGCAAGTGTTTCTGATTTTAGTTTGATTACAAAGACAGAGCAGGTTATAGAAGGTACTATTATAAGGGTGGAAGAAGGAAAAACAGAAATCAAAGACATTGGTTGCTCCAAAGGCACTGTTGTTGAGGTTAAGAGTCTATTTTCAAACATTCCTGCAAGAAAAAAGTTTCTTAAGTCTATCCAGGTAGAGTTCAATTATATTGCTAACATTGTTACAAGGTATGCACTAATCAATAAGGATATTTTCTTTAAGCTCGTTCATAATGATAAGATTATCTTTTCTTCGCAGAAGACTGACAGCTTGTTTAACAACATTGTGAGCATCTATGGCAAGGAGATTGCATCAAACCTTGTAAAAGTTTTTTATGAGTCTGATTATCTAAAAGTTTATGGTTATATTGGCAAACCTGCTCTAACCAGAAATGACAAGCAGATGCAAAGCTGTTATGTTAATAAGAGATATGTTAAGAACAATATAATCAGCAACGCTTTATATGACGCGTTCCATACTTTGTTGTTTATCAATCGACATCCTATTACAGTGCTTAATATTGAGATTAACCCTGAAACTATTGATGTTAATGTCCATCCTTCAAAAAAGATTATTAAGGTTTTTGATGAAGACAGATTTTATAATGATGTATTCAATGCAGTGAGGCAGAGCCTTTATACTAATAATCTTATCCCTGATGCAAAGCTGGATGATACCAATTATAAGGATAACAGGAAGTATCCTTTGCAAACTGATAAGCAGAGTGTTCTTGCTGTTGAAGATTCTCCTGTTAAGAAGAAGCAGACTGAAGAGAAAACTTCAGAGAAGATTGGTCCTTTCCTTCTGATAGGGCAGATTAGTAAGACATATATTCTAGCAGAGAATAATAAAGGTCTACTTATCATTGACCAGCATGCTGCTCAGGAAAGGATTAATTATGAAAAATTCATGAAGCAGTATGAAAAGGAAGGAATCAAGACACAGAAGCTTGTTAAGCCAAAAGTGATTAACCTTTCCGCTGCAGAATCAGGTGTTATGGAAGAGAATATCAATTTATTAAGTAAACTTGGTTTTGGTATAGATAATTATGGCAATAATTCTTTTATCTTAAGGACAACGCCTTCTATATTTGGCAGGGTTAATATTGTATTAATAACTGATATTCTTACTGAGCTTTCAGGCATAAGCTCAAAAAGCATAGCTAAAGCTAAGGAAGAGAGGATTATTAGATTTGCATGCAGAAAGTCTATTAAGGCAGGAGAGGAGATGACCATGCCTTTGATGGAAAAGCTCATTGAAGAGCTGGATAACACAGAACAGCCTTTTACATGCCCGCATGGAAGGCCTACTGCTATTAGTATTTCTTTGCCAGAATTAGAGAGGAAGTTTAAGAGGGTTGTTTAGTGCTTAATTTGAGATAATCATAACTGCTTTTATAACTTATTTTTTATTACCTTTTTCAGTTTAGTGATAATATCCTGAAAAGATTCAACCTTCCTCTCAATATAATCTTTCTCAACAAAGAATCCATCATAAGCAATTTTATTTCTTTTTATCCTTAAATCATCAATCAAAGATATTTCATACGCATTAATGTCCTTATAATTGGATTCAATATATTCTACTAACTTTTTATGTGCTCCTTCACCATAAGTCTTATAACCATCGAGTAAGAGAACTACACTAATCAACTCTCTGATTACATCATAGTATTCTTTTGTAACATTAGAACTAAATTTAGCAATATCAATAACCTTAATCATTTCTATGGTAGTATCCACCATTTTTAAGATTGACTTTGCTTTTTCCTTATTAGGCGTTATTTTGATTAATCCTTCTTCCATATTTAAAACCGCACTTTCAAAAATCCTTTTAATTTATCCCCATTAATAATATTTTGCTTTAATTCACTGCTTAATTTATCAAAGTTCTTTTCAAAGAATAAGTTTATTTTCCTGTTCAATTTTTTCTCATATTTGCTTAATTCTAGCTTTTTCTCGTTGCACTGCACATATAAGTCTATATCACTGCCTTTAATATCCTCTCCTTTTGAAGCGGAACCAAATAAAATGATAGCATCAGGCATGTATTTTTCATCGAGAAAGCCTAAAAGTCCAGATTCCTTTATTCTACGTAGAATATTTAATTTTTTTAAGAATTTAAAATAGTCATTGTCTCTATTAGCATAATAAACAGGATATTTGTGTACCCTATGCTCCTTTTTAAGGATAAGACTTTCTCTTTCTAACTTTTCTAGGTATAATTTAACAGATTTAGGAGCTAATTTTATATTTCTGCTTATTTCTCTAAGTTGAAATCCAATACCTTCAGGCAATGGATTATCAAAGAATACTTCCAAAATCTTGTAAATATTGCTTTTTTCTAACATATGTAATAATAATATCACAATTGATATATAAATATTACGGTAAACTGAAGAGTTAGAAAGGAAGTTTAAGAGGGCTGTTTAGAGGGTTCCTGTAGATGCTAATTATTAGATAGAGCAGATTACTTCTTTCCTTGAATATCAGAAATAATGTATTGTGTTAACCTTTTTTCAAAGAAATCTCTAAATCTATCTTCTGGGTCACTTGCTCCTGTTACTTCATGTCCTTTTTCGTGTTTATATGTACTTACAAATGTAAATAAGTCTTTTAATTGGTCTCTTCTAACATGCACTTGTCCATCGAAAAAACCAGGATATGGCAATTCCTCACCATTTTTTGCTAACACTTTTGTATAAACTCTTGGTGTTTCTGCACTTTCTACTCCTAAACATTGGTCAACTTCCTGATATTTACCAAGCGTACTTTTTTCGTCTTCTGTAAGTTCATCAAGACTTACATAGTCAGCATTAAACCCTTCTTTAACAACTTCTGAATCTGTTATTACGCCTGCATTTCTTAATGTCTGTCTCATCCCTCTATTTACTTTTACTGGCTCATAACCCCAATGTTTTGCAGTTGCGAATGTGTATGGGTCATCTGTATATAATACTGCTTTTTCACCAAACATTGACTGAAAAATAGTCCTGTATAATTCTCCAATATGTTTATTATCTCCAGTAAAACTAAGAGTCTGAAATTCAAATATGTCTTGCTCATTATCGATAGCATTTCTAACTATCTCTACAATAACATTTTGATTATCACAATTTGAAATAACATCACGTACTGCAGATCTGACATAAGAATTGTCCATCATATCTCTGTCAGGATTAATATTTTGACTTGTTAGATTGTAGCTAAACAGTAAGTTTGGTTTAAATTCATTTGTAATATAAAAGTCTCTTACAAAAACACTACCGTTTTTTATTTTATTTGTTGCTCCATATTTCTCTCCACTAAGAACTGTTCCTTCTTCTGATTGGCTTAGTGGCCTATAATCCTGATTAAATGCTAAAACAAGTTGCTGTATTGAATCAACAATTCTTACCATTTCTAAAGATGGCTGATAAATTATTGTCATTGAGCCAACAGTATCTTCAAGTCCTTCAGCAATTCTGTAATTAAGCCTTTCTGTTTGGGTTCCATCCAATCTAACATCGGATGAGAATGGCATAGCCACCCAATCTCTGCTCCTTAATTTTAAATCCTTGTCTGTATTTCCATCTTTATATCTCAAAAAAGCGTTGCACAACATCTTTAATCCTTCACCAAATTGCCCAACAGATTGACTATCATCTTTTGTGCTGTAAAGTAATTCCAGAAATTTTGAGGAATAACCTTTTCCATCATCTCTAAACCTTACAGCCTGAACATCATGAAGTAATCCTTTTTCACTTCTTGAAATCCACTTACCACCTTCCATTCTGTTAGAAGTAACATAATATTCAATATCAATACTTGAGCCACCAGAATCATTAGGCATATGATTGGCTAATGTATCTAAAATAATTCTTTGGGTATCCCATTTCCTTGCTCTATATTGAGCAGTTAAAGAAGTTTCAGCAATTCTTACTTCAATATTATCAGGATTATAATTTTCTCCTTGCAATAATCTTGCATTTTCATCAGCTTTTATTGATTCAGAAGTTTCTACTCCGCAACCTTCTAACATATCAACCATATCTCTATGAGACATTTTAATTACTTTGTAACCAGCAATTCTAGCTAATTTATCTGCAGATTCTAGCTTGCTAGATTCACCCCTTCCACCAACTGCGGTTAATACTGCTTTTTGACCAAATAAATCATAAAATACATCGCGCCATAAATCTGGATGTTGAAGTCTTAAACCACCAGAACCGCCTCCACCAGCACTTTTATCCCAATACAAAGCATCAAATTCCATATAATTTTTTCCTTCAGTAGTTGCAGTAAGTATTGTTTCAATTAATTTTGGATCATCCAGTTTTCTAACAATTGCTCCAATTTGGTTATTTAGAATATTTGGATTGACCATGTTTCTATCTCTGTTTGTATCTGCAATTATATCATACCCAAACAGAAGTTTTTCCCTAAAATCATCAGTAATATGGATACCTTTAACGTATATTTGACCTTCACTCTCTAATATTGCTCCATCCGAAGTTTGGAATATTCTTCCATTCTTATCTTCTGCTAATTCTAGAACAGTTTTGTCCAATTGAAATACATAATCAATGAATTGTCTGCTTGGATTCTTAAAAATAGTCATTGACCCTTGCATATCATCCTGATGATTATAAACTTCATAACACATCTGCCTGACTTCTTGACCATCAATATTCAAATCTCTGACAACTGGTTTAGCTAACCAATCTCTTGACCTTATTTCTAAATCAATTCCTTCTCTCAAACAGGCAGCTGAAAGCATTTTAATTCCTTCACCAAACTGACCAACTGATTCCCTTTCATTTCTTTTTGTGCTGTGGAAAACACCAAGAAGATCATATGAAAATCCTTTTCCATCATCACTAAATCTGACTGCATTTACTTTTGAACTGCCAACAGTTGCTCTTTGAGAATATGATACCCATTGCTCATCTATAAGAAATTCAACATCAACTCTTGTCCCATAACTATCGCTTGGTAGGTGGTTTTGTACTCCATCTTCAGCAATCCTTTTTATTCCCCAAATATCAGATTGGTAGTCTAGTGTAACGCTAGTCTCGATTAATTTCTCAAGTTCATTTTCTATTGGTGTAGAATCTGAGTCTTCACCAGAGTTGTTATCTGTAGGTAAATCAGATTCTGCTTCTGTTCCCTTTCCACTAAATCTCTTAAAAAGTCCCATTCTTCTAGAATTATTTCCTAAAATAGCTCTTTAAATCTGCTCATATATAAATAAGGTAAAGAACTAATATTTAAAGCTTTCTATTGTTATCACTCATTAGTTATCAATTTGAAAGTTGTTGGTTTTGTTTTGATTAAAAAGGATATTTAAATAGGGTTTAAAGTCTGCAACAATCTTTATTTAGAAACTTATTTAAACAATCTAATTAGATATAAACCTTATGGATTGGTTTAAAGCAAAACAAGCGTTAACAAAAGGAAGATCTGGGCGTTCTATTTCTAAGTCTGCAAAACTACCTAAAGTTGATGAAAGAATTGCATCAAAGATAGAGAAATTCCAAAAAGATGAACAAGCACTAAGAAAAAGCAAACAAAGAACAAGGTATAATATAAACAGATTCTATGAAATCACTGAACGAATAAAAGAAAGGAGAGGAATCTCTTTTGAAATAAAAAATCCCAATCGCAGCAAGCTACGGGGTATTTTTAGTATTTAGTTTGTGTATTAATGTCGATGCAAGCATCGGGGTATAAAACCCAAACTAAATAATCAATGAAGACTCCGAAGAACCTATCTCAAAATATCTTAATGAAATAAAGGACTATGAAAGAGTTCTAGAAAGACAAGTATCAGATATTATTATGATTCTACAAAAACTCAAACTTCTTGTAAGAAATGAGTATGACGACTTAGTCATGGACGTTAAGAATCCACTATTACTATTCCAGGAATTCTGCAATGGCTTATCAAGGGTTCCGCAAAAATTGAAGATAGATAAAAAAACTGCCATAATGATCAGGGAACTATTAAAAACAGGAGATAGGAGTGTTACAAAAGAATTTAACAAACTTGTTAACACAACAATAAAATTTATTGAAAATGATTTTAAATATTATGAAGAAACCGAACTGGCTTTACAGACTCATCTAAAAAGAAGAACAACCGCAAAGAGGCAGATAACCGGTAAAATAACCTGGATTTCAAAGCAACTGCAAAAAGTTGAAGAAATCCTCAACAGACTATCAGCTAAAACCCCAAATCAATCCTTACAGGAACTTAGCCAAGTAGTATCTTATTTCAGAACTCAGTTTGAAGGTCTTGTAAATTTTTCTCTTAACAGAATCCAAGTTGCAAATTATACAATAATCGAGGCCCTTGTATTGGAGAGAGACTATCTAAAAGAGCTTAAAAAAATAGAAGTAGAAATTGAAAGATTCTATGGTTTGATTTTTCAACAAGAAGAAAAGCTAAGGCAAAGCAGCGTATCAAGGTTGCACAAGAACAAAACAAGAATCTCTGGAAAAATCTCTGAAGGCAGAAGTGAGCTTACAAATATTAAAAAAGAACTAAAAAACCAAGAAGAAGCCGAAAAAGCTGAGAAAGAACATCTGGAAAAAAGAATAAAGAACACTGAAGTTCAAGAGAGCAACATAATTAGGGAAGAAAGAAAAGAAGCTAAGAAAGCTTTGAAGAAAGTAAGTAAGTTTAAGAAAGCTATTTTATTGACATTAGCTATAGGCGGAATTCCTATTTTACTTGGGACAACTGCCGCTGGGATATATGCCTTTTCTTCAAAAACTCCTAGAATTGCTGTGGAAAGAGCTATAGAGAATCCTCAAAACCAGGTTACAATTTCTTTGAACAACAGAAACATAATGGTTGGGAGAAATAGTGCTTACATATTTGTAGAAGGGAAAGGAGGAACTACGTTATTAGCAGGATATAAAGAAAGGTCCATTAACAGTTCAACTTTAAACGATATTTTATCTATGTCAGGACACATGAGTTTTATACTGATAGATGGAGAAGGCAGTGCTAATGTTGCACATCGTTATTATAATTCTGAGTATCTACCTCTTAAAAATGCTGTATGGTATGGATATTCAAGAGGAGTGAAATATAAGGCTAATGATAACTCTTTGATTTCCAGGCCTGGAGGAATACTTTACAAGGTCAATGTAATCAACGAAAGCAATTTTCAAGAATTCCATGATATGATAAAAGCGATAGCACAAAAAGGATCTCCTTGGAGTCCCTCAAAAAGTTGTGCAGAATTTATTATGTATGGACTTAGCCAAACAAATATATTTAATGGCAATAGGAAACCATTGGAATTCTTAGGATTAAGGGGCTTGCCCAAAATAGATGAAAATGCTCCAGAAGATGTGATAGAGGATGTCAAAGGACAAAGGGATAAATCTATACGATTGTTGCTTGGATTAGTAGCAGATAAGAGAACTCCATTAAGTATGAAAGAGTTAGTAAGCAAATTTCTTCTTGTCATTAAAGCAAAAAATACAGGAGGAATAAGAGAAATCGTAAGAGCATTAAAAACTATTTTCTCAAAAGATTTTGATGTAAACCAGTTTGACTTTGAATCACAAGAAGTTAAGCTGGTATTGGAAAATAATGTTCCATTGTGTATTAAGGCAATTAATCTACTAGGTTATCTTCAGGAAAGAGGTATAGTCAAAAAAGACAATATAATAATTAATAGCCAAACTGTTGTATATAATCTTCTAAGACATCATGTTATCTCGCTTGCTACAGATGTCAGATAACCTTTTACTTAGAATCTGCCCCTTACAACTAAATCGCCTAAATTTGAATATTGATCAGGGAACCAAATTGGATTATCTGGCACAACTAAACCCTTTTCTTTTGCAAACATTCTTGCTTCTTCACTAGAATCACATATTTGCTGAAGGTCGATTGTAGGCACTAAGGATTCATCTCCGCCCAACATAACATTTAATGATTCTAAAAAACCTGTACAATTGTTGTAATAAAGGTTATAAGGTGTTCCTTCAATTTCTGTTCTAAAGGTGTTAACAGCTTTTTCAAAATCACCTGATAGATCAAGCTGTCTAATTTCATAAGAACTACCTTTAAACAAAGATTCTAATTCTTTAATTGATAGTTCACTAGTTCTTGGAGGTCTTGAACCATATGCTTTTCCGTTGTATATTAGTTCCAAATGGCCGTATTTTCCTTCTAATCCAACAAACTCTGATATTGTTTTTATTTTTGGATAAGCTTCTATCAGAACTATATACAACTCATTAGATTTAAGATTATCAATTAAACCATTATTTTTTGTAAAAGTATTTTTAGATTTCCCTATAGCTCTAGTTGAAGTAATACGTAGAAATTCAGATACTTTTGACACATTCGTATTCAGAGCATTCTCATCTAAAGATCTCTCGTCACCAACATTACTAACAACATAAGAATCAGAATTATTAAGGTAGTTATTAATTATAGATTCAATATTTTCACAATATTTTATACCAGTTAATGTCGCAATAAACAGTAATCCAGCTCCTATTGAATATTTCAGTCTTTTTGGAATCACTTATTAAAGAAATAGCATTTAGTTTTTAAAGGTTACCGTTCACTGGAGTCTATCGCATAAATAGTTACTTCTCAGCCTTTTCTATTGCAACCTTCCTTACAATACTTTCCAGCTTCTTCTGGTTCTTTCTCACAATAGTATAGGTATAGAATACTGCTCCTATAAGAAACATAAAGCCAAGGATTATGAAAAGATCCATTGTTCTATATAACTTCAGATTTTTCACAAAGAAGTCTAATGAGCCAGGTATTATAGTTACAATGATGAACAATGCCCATAACACTAACCAGAAACTCCATTCTTTTATTGTAAACTCTTTCCTTTTATAATTAATGAAAGATAGGTATAACATAAACAATCCAAATAAAACACCTAATAGTTGTATTCCTATTAACATTTTAACAGTTTAGATAAGCCAATATTATAAAACCTTTTCTGTTTTAGGAGAATATGCAAAAGAAAACCTTTAAATATAAGCTCTATGACTAATTTAGTGTTAAGGAGTCATTAGTTTAAAAAAGGTGTAATTGAATGAATAAGAAACTTATGTTCGCATTGATTTTTCTGTTTTTAATGAGTTCTCTTGTTGTTAATGTAAGCGCGCAGAAAACACCAGGCAGACAGCAGGTTACAGGCCATCTAAGAGAATTAGCAGATTCGGTTCAATGTCTCCTTAAGGGGGATATGGATTGTTTTATTGAGAATCTTGTGGCAGCTATCCCATTAATTGCAGGATTTTTGATAATATTTACTGTGATTTTTTTCTTTGGAAGGAATGCTGTTTTTAAGGGGGATAATGGACAAACGCCTGCTATTGCATTTGGGATTGGAGTTGCATTATTAGCTTTATGGCAAGGAGCTGCTATGGGCGTTATAGCTGTTGTTTCCGGCCCTCTATTAACTCTTATATTTGTGATGATTGTGATTATAGGCATAATGTGGACATTAAAGATGCGTAGAGATTCTGGATTTGCTATTACCCCTGATGAAGTTAAGGAAAAGACAGAGAGAAAGAAGGCTAAACAGGAAGGTAAAAGAAGCACAAAAATAGAAAAGAAAGAAACCGAATTAGAAGAGAAATTATTAAGCAGGGAAAGAAAAGGGTTTAACAAGTTACTAAAGCTTACAGAAAAGGACCTTAAGAATATAGAAAAGGTTCATAAGTATCTTGAAGAATTAAAGAAAAATATAGGATACCTATATCAGATAAGAGATGAGCCTAAGAGCGTCCAGTTAAAAGAACAGGTTCTAAAACAAATACAATCAATAATACCTTATGCAACCAAAGAAATGGCTGCAGAAGCTGAAAGGAAAAGAGTGCTAGATTTAATAAAACATCTTAAGCATAAAGAATTTGAATTAAGCGGGAAGATAGGGACCGTAGCAACGCAGATTAGGAGAAAG
>PVBE011641553.1_pt1 | contig 17017 bp, 10 predicted proteins | sample 1631181 | NCBI WGS metagenome assembly PVBE01 (sample SAMN08397723, study PRJNA350692) | Marine metagenome, whole genome shotgun sequencing project. | isolation source: water | place: Pacific Ocean | collected 2012-04 | reverse complement strand
TTGCCGACGTTGACTTCGGGCGTGGCTTCGCCGAAGTGCACCGCTCCGACCGGCAACGCAGCGTGACCGTCACGGCGAGCGTCGGCCCCGGCGCCAACGCGAACGAGATCAAGCGCAGCCTCAAGGAGGGCGTGCTCGCCGATCTCGTAGACCGCCATCCAGGCCTTCGCTGGACCGAGGAAGGGTCTGGCCGCGAGCAGGTGGAACTCCTCGGCGGCATCCTGCGCGCCTTCGCGCTCGCACTGATCGTCATCTACGGGATGCTCGCGGTCGTGTTCCGGTCCTACGTGCAGCCGATGATCATCATGTGCATCATTCCGTTCGGACTGGTCGGCGCGATCGCCGGCCACCTGGTGGCCGGACTCGACTTGTCGTTCATGTCGCTGATCGGTGCCGTTGCACTGACCGGCATCGTCGTCAACGACAGCCTCGTCATGGTTGACTTCGTCAACCGTTCGCGGCGCGAAGGCATGGGCTTGCGACAAGCGGTAGCCGAGTCCGGCGTGGTGCGCTTTCGTCCGATCATGCTGACCTCGTTGACCACGTGCGCCGGCTTGACGCCGATGCTGCTTGAGCACAGCCTGCAAGCTCAGTTCCTCATTCCGACTGCCGTGTCCTTGGCGTTCGGCGTGCTGTTCGCGACCATCGTGACGCTGGTGCTCGTGCCGTGCGGTTACTGGGTGCTCGACGACCTGCGAAGGGTGTTCTCCACGTTGTATGGCCGCGCAGGCAGTCAGCACGACGGCCTGCTGGAGAGTCAGCCAGCCCCCGGAAAGTAAGCGTCCCGACCCTCGACGAGCACATCCACTTGTGACAGATACGGGGCACCGTGTTCGGTCCCAAGCGCTCATCCCCTGGACAATGTCAGGTATGAGAACATTCCTACCCGTGGTCATCACAGTTCTCGCCCTGGTCAGTCAGGGCGCGACCCAGACCGCGCGCTACCGCGACCCGGTTTTCGCCAACGTCGACACCCAGCTGAACATCGCCTACGGATCCGCCGTCAACCGCTACACGAAGCTGGTCGAGACCCTCCGCCTCGACCTCTACACACCGCAGGGTGACACGGCAGCCAAGCGACCGGCGATCATCGTCGTGCACGGCGGCGGGTTCCATGGCGGCGACAAGGGCTCGAGCCAATACCGCCAGTTGTGCGAGGACTTCGCGAAGCGTGGCTGCATTGCAGTCTCGATCAACTACCGGCTGCGGCCAAGAACGCAACCGGTCGCCCGGCAGAACATGATCGACGCAGCCCATGACATGAAGGCCTCGGTGCGTTGGCTGCGCAAGAACACCACCCAGCTGAAGCTCGACGATACTCGCATCGGATGCATTGGCGGCTCGGCCGGAGCCGTCACCTGCTGCGAGGCGGCCTATGTTCCCGGCGAGGGCGGCAGCGGCAACCCGGGCTACTCGTCGGTGGTGCACGCCGTAGTCGACCTGTGGGGCTATCTCTGGGATCTGACCGAGATGACGGCCGGTGAGGCGCCGGTGCAGATCATCCACGGCACCAACGACCAGACGGTCCCCTACGCGAAGGCGACAAACCTCAAGGCCCGCGCCGATTCCGTCGGCGTGCCGGCGGAGCTTCACCCGATCCAGAACGCCAACCACGCCCCCTGGGCCGCCTACTTTGCTCAATATCACGAGCAGCATGCCGTGCCGTTCTTCTACGAACGGCTCGGCCTCGGCAAGCTGTCGGGCCTCGCTGCCCGACCGGGCTTCAAGTCACCCGGCCGACTGACGCTCGACAGCTTCGGCGCGGCCAACGACCAAGTGGTGCTCTTCGTTGCTGCCGGTCGCGTCAGCATTCCGCTGCCGCCCCTTGGAACCTACTGCCTGGACCCACGCACGACCTTCCTGATAGCGCTCGCCCCGCTGGCGCAGACACCCCGACTACCGGCCCGCGCGTTCACCCTCACGGTGCCGGCGGGCATCAAGGGATCGCTCTACTGGCAAGCGCTGCAGGTCGGTGGCGTAAAGCTGCGACTGCTGACCAACTGCGTCACAACACCCTTCTGACAGCGAACCCCTCTGGCGCTAGCCTGTCCGTTTGTCCGCGGTGTCAGACACCGCGGACAAACGGACAGCTGACCTACGGGGGTGGGGGTGACGGCAACACTCGCGGATCGCATCGGCAAGCGCACCTGGGTAATCGTGCCTTCGGCGGCGATCGCACACGAGGTCGAGCACGAACTCCTCGACTCGGGTAGGTCGTTCGCCGGCACCCTGGCCATGACGCCAGCGCAGGCCGTACGCACGGCGCTCGCCGAGCGCGGCGCGCCGATGCATCGCACGCCGTCCACGGTGACACTGCTCGCATGGCTTCGCGAAGCCATCACCGATACGCGCCATCGGCAGCCACGGTTTCACCGAGACGAGCTCGCCTACCTGGCTGAGTTCGCGACGGCGCGACGGAGTCTGCTGCGATCACTGCTCGACCTGCGCCTCTTTCAGGCCGCCTACGGAATCGAGCTGCCACAACTCGCGGAGCGCGCCGAGCTGCTTCGATCCTTCTTCGACGACCTCAGCGGACGACTGCACCAAGCCGGGTTCGACGACCCGGCGCGCCGACTGGCGCGGGCTTCGCGAGCGCTTGAGCAGCCGCACCCCAACGATCCCGACCTCGTCCTCGTGCGCGGGCGCGCCGCTTACGACTCACCGGAGCTGATCGGCATCGCGCGGACGTTGGCCGCACGCGTGCCGTTCGGACTCGACGAGATCGAGGCGACGGCGTCAACTGGCACGAGGCCTTACTCCGTGGTGTCAGCCCAGGGAGCGTTCTCGGAGTTGCTCGAAGCCGTCGCACGCGCTCGCACCTGCATGGAAAAGGGTGCGGCGGCGCACCGCATCGGCATCGTCGTGACGCGCCGTGATCCTTACGAGAGCTTCGCTCCCGGCGTGTTCGCCAGTGAGGATGTGCCGTTCACGGCCGAGGCTACAGCGCGGCTCGCACAGACTCCGATGGCAGTGCTCGTGTCGCAGTTGACGGCGCTGGTCGCGCACGGCGTCACGCGACAAGTCCTGGCAACCGTCTTGACCGCGTCGAGTTTCGACCCGACTTCCATTGCCAGACACGGCCTGAATGCCACGCAGATTGCGACCCTGGACCGCGAGACGCGCAAGGCCCGCTGCCTCGACGGCGCTGACGTGCTCACCTGCCTCGACCAGCTCGTCGAGGCTCGCCCATCGGCAACGACCACTGCCCTGCGTGACGCCGTCGCCCACTTTCTGACGCGCATCGCCGAGACGCGCGCGAAGATCTCCGGCGCCAAGTCGGCCACGCAACAAGCACGTGCCCTCGTAGACTTCATCGTGGCGTTCCTCCGCGATGACGTTGCGGGAGCGCGCGATGACCTGCTGGCCAGGGTCGCCGGCCTCGAGGAACGCGACCGTCTCGGGCTCGGTGCGGTGACGATCGACGACCTTGAACGCGACGTCGGTGACCGGCTACAGGAAGGCACGCTGCCGCCGGTCGGCGCGCACCGTGACGGCGTCAAGTTCGTGCCCCTCGAGCGCAGTCGCGACCTCGTCTTCGATCACGTCTTCGTGCTCGGCATGAACCGCGGTGCGCTACCACGACGACACGCCGAGGATCCGTGGCTCGGCGCCGACGACGTCGAAAAACTGCGACAGCTCGTCGTTCCCGTACGCGCCGCCGTCCCCGACGTCGTTCTCGGCGAACGACCACGACCGAAGCTGCCGGATGAAGCGGAGCAAGTCGATCTCGACGACTTGACGCGGCTCGTCGGCGGCGCAACGACTGCGGTCACGGTCTCGTGGTTGCGCGCCGACGAATCAGGACAGCCCAAGGCCCCGTCGCCATGGCTGCGCATCCTGGCGCGAGAACTCGGCCCGCCAAGCGACGAGCGTATCGCGGCGTCGCCGCGGGAACGCGTGCGCGGCGCGCTCCAGGCCCATCGCGCCCTGTCCGAGAGCGACGCGCTGCTGGTGGCCGCGTTCGCCGGCGGCGGCAAGAGTCTCACCTCACTCGCAGGGCGCTTGCTCGACGACGCGACGGCGATCGAACGAGCTGTCACCTGGCAAACCGCGCGCGACTCGTTCGACGGCGGCGACGCGACGCGTCACGCCTTCGACCCGATCCACCTCGGTGCCAATCCGAAGCTCGCCGACACCATCTCTGCCTCTGGACTCGAGTCGTTTGGGAAGTGTCCCCTGCGCTTTTGGTTCGAGCGCGTGCTGGGCGCAACAGCGCTCGAAGACGAGCCCACGCCGGACACGGTATCGCGCCAGGAAATCGGCATCGCAGTCCACGAAGTGCTGCAGCGCGTCTATGAGCAACTGATAGCCGCCAATGCGCTGACCTCCAGTTCGGCGCACGAACAAGCCAGTGCCTTGCTCGACAAGGAACTGCAGCGCACTCGAGCCGCGCTGCTCACACCCCAAGCACGGCGCCTGCGACTGCTCGCGGATCACGTGTTCGCCACGTGGAGCGAAGGGCTCGGCCGCATCGTCGAGCTGGACGTGGCCGAGATCCTGGAACGTGGGCTGCGCCCGGCCGAGCTCGAAGTCGAGGTGTCGCGCGAGCTCGACTTCGACAGCCCAGCAAGCCCGGGCACGCGCCTGACCCTGCGCGCGCGGCTCGACCGCCTCGACCGCGACGACGAAGGGAACACGCGCATCATCGACTACAAGACGGGGTCCTTTGACCCCACCAAAGACCTGGGCAAAGAAGTCCTGCGCGGCGAAAAGCTCCAGCTGGCGATCTACGCGCTGCTCTTGCAGGACGCGGCGACGTTGCCCGAAGCCGAACTGCGCGGTGTCGCCCCCGACCACCTCGCCAAGGCTCGCGACGCCCTGCCGCGCCGCTCGCTGTCGAGCTCCCTGCAAGAACACCCAGACGGCGTGCGCGAGACCCTCGGCATCCTGGCCACGACCCTGGCCTCGGGAAGCTTTCCGTTCCGGCGCGGTCATCAGTGCAACTTCTGCCGCTTCCGCGCCGCCTGCCCGCGGCACCACGCCCCCACCGCGGCACGCCTTTCCCGGGTCGACGACCTGTCGTTGTTCTGGCGACTCGAGACCAAGACCCTCAAACAGCCATTGCTCGTCGGGGGCAACACATGAGCCACCTGCTCGCCGACCATCGCGATCGCACCACGGCGCTCGAGGACTTCCAGCACAACCTGGTCGTGACCGCCGGCGCCGGCACCGGCAAGACCAGCCTCCTGACCGGACGCGTCCTCACCGCCCTCTTGGGCAAGCAACTCGCACCAGCGAGCGTGCTCGTGACGACCTTCACTGAGAAGGCCGCTGCCGAAATGGCCGAACGCGTCGAGGGTGCGCTGGCCGAGTTGGCCGAGGGCGCCGTCAACGCCGAGAGCGACGCCGGACGCGCGCTCTCCGTGCTACGTGAGAGCTTCGGCCGCGACCAAGACTCCATCGCTCGCGACGCAGCCGCGCTGCTCGACGGAGAGCTTCCGCCAATCGAGACGTTTCACGCATTCTGCCTGCGCACCCTCTGCGAGAACGCCCGCGAGGCGGCGCTGCCACCCGACGCACACATCGCCGAGGATCTCGACACCGACGAGCTGTTCGACGAGTTCTGGCTTTCGCTCGCCGACAGCGAGCTGTCGGGTCACTGCACCCAACCCATCCTCGATGAAGATGCCTGGCATGCACTGCTGTCGGCGCTCGGCATCGATGAGATCAAGAGCGCGCTGCGCTCGTGGTGCCGGCGACCGCAGCTCGCACTGTATCGCTTCGACACCAGCATCGACGAATCGCTGGATCGTCTGACCAGCGTCGTGCAGGAGCTCGAAGAGCTGGTTTCGGATCACCCACAACCAAAAGCCTTCCAGCGGGACACCCTGCCGGCACTGACCGGCGCACGGGCACTCATCGACGGGGCGACCCCAACGGACCTTTCGGGCTGCCGTCGCTTCGTGGACCTCGGCAGCAAGCGCCCGAAGATCAGCACCACGACGCCGGAGCCGGATCGAACACGCATGGGGGAGACGCAGCGCGCACTGCAGAAGCTGCTGGAAGCTGTCATCGATCCGCCTGACCCGAAGGTCGCCGAGAGCCTCGATCGACTGTGTCGGGAAGCCGGGCGCCGCTTCGCGACGCTGGCGGCGAGCCGCAGCTTCTTGTCCTTCGATGACTGTCTCGTGCGGTGCTTCGAACTGCTGCGTGACAAGCCCGGACTGCGCACACAACTGGCCGAACGCCATGCCCAGATCCTGGTCGACGAGTTTCAGGACACCGATCCGCTGCAATGCGACATCTTGTTCTACTTGGCCCAAGGTGGCAGCGCAGTAGCCGGCGAACGACCGAGGGACGTCGAACTGCGCCGCGGGGTCCTGTGCATCGTCGGCGACCCGAAGCAAAGCATCTATCGCTTCCGCGGCGCCGACATGGAGGCCTACGAGCAGGCGATGTCTACCGTCATCGCCCAGGACGGCCAGCAACTGCACCTGACGGTCAACTTCCGCAGCGATGCCGGAGTGCTCGACCTCGTCAACGCGGCGGTGGGGCCGGCGTTCGACCCGGACCCCGGCTTTCAGCCGCCGTACGAGGAACTCGTTGCCAGCCCTGACGCAGCAACCGCTGCGATGTCGACTGCTGCGATGCCGACTGCTGCGGCGCGCCTCCTGCACGTCTTGCCCGGCGATGCGCCACGGCGCGGCCACGCCGAACACCCACGGCTAGCGGCGCGGGCGCTCGCGCGCGACGTGCTGTGTCGGGTCCGGGCCAGCGAGGGACGCTTCGGCGACTTCGCCCTGCTGTTCCGTTCATTCCAGGATGCCGAGATCTACGCTCGCGAGTTTCGACAACTCGCGGTCCCGGTGCTCGTCGAAGGTGGCAAGCGTTTCTACGAGCGGCACGAAGTCGAACGCTTTCTCGCCGTGTTGCAAACGGTCGTGCGTCCGCACGACGAGGCCGCCACGCTCGCCTTCCTGCGCGGACCACTCGGCGCCGTCCCCGATGCCGACATCGCCGCCGCCGTTGAAGTCGGCAAGTCGCCAGCGCGCCTATTCACCTACGCAGCAGAAGCGCTCGCCGGTCTGCCCGAGACCCTGCAACGCGCGGCGCAGACACACAGCGAGCTACGCGCTGCCACGCGTGACCTGGCGCCGGCAGAGGTCCTGCGATTCTGTCTGCATCGCACGATGCTCGCTGCGATCGAAGCGGCGGGCTACGACGGGGCGCAACGCCTCGCCAACCTCGAAGTCCTCGCACAGCGCCTCGCGCATTGGACCGGCGATGGTCGACGCGGGTTGGCCGAAGCGGTCGACCGCCTCGCGCGCGAGGCTCGGCTGCAAGTCGAAGCCGGAGAATCGCCGCTCGCCGACAGCGAGACCGACGCGGTCCGGCTGATGACGATTCACAAGGCGAAGGGGCTCGAGTTTGAGCACGTGATCGTGCCGGACATCGGTCGCCGCACGGGTGAGACGAGCATCAAGTCCGGATTCCACGTATACGGCGACCGCGTGCTCGCGGCCATCGGTGGGCTCCGATCACCCGCACTGCCGCTGGCCGAAGAGCGATTGCGACGCCACGAAACTGCAGAAGAGCTACGCCTGCTCTACGTCGTTCTGACGCGCGCCAGGCGTTCGGTGACGCTGTCGACGACCCGAGTACCGACGAATAGCTCGCCGTGGAAGCGTGTCCTCGACGGCCTCGGTCTCGACCTCAAAGCAAGACCCGAAGATGGCACCGAGTTCCGTGGCGGCCTTGTCTACCGAACCGCAAACGACGACGACGTCGAGCTGGGCGCGACCGATCGGGATGTCGACGAAGGCGACCTGATCGCGGCAGTCCAACGCCGCCGAAAATGGCGTGACCGAGTGCGATCGTCCATGCGCCAGGACCTCGAAGCGCCGAGCAGGATCGACGGGGTGGCGCCCGAGCCTACGATCCAGAGCCCCACCCGCTTTCCGCTCGCGGTCGGTGCGACCGTGCACGATTACCTGCGCAGCCACGACCTCTCGAGCAACGAGCTGGATCTCGACCGCTTGACGGCGTTGGCCGACGTCGTGTCAGCCGACCTACCGGAGGTGGGCACCCGGCAACGGCTCATCGACCAGTCCGCCGAGTTGCTGACTGACTTCCTCGACTCCGACCTCTTCGCGCGCCTGAAGGCGGCCAAGGTGCTCGGACGTGAACTCCCTGTCCTCTGGACCGACGCAACAGGGCGCCGCTGGCACGGCTCGATCGACATCGTCTTCGAGGAAGACGAGATCGTCGTAGGCGACTTCAAGACCGACCGCGTCGAAGGCGGAATCGAGCAGCTCGGCGGCCGCTATCGCGCCCAGCTGACCGGCTACGCCACCGCGCTCGAACGCGCGTGGAGCCTGGCGAAACCGCCGCGCGCCGAGCTGCTGCTGCTGCGCGCCGCGCGCGCGTTGCGGGTCACCTGAACCGCATCCGCCAGCTATCGCACCATACCGAGCTTGCGGCGTCTGTTCTGTTCCGGGAGACTTCGGTGCCATGAACCTTTCGATCAGCGACGCTGCGCAGCTGCTCCAGGTGTCGGAGCGCACGATCCGGCGTTGGGTCGAGACCTACGGCCTGCCCGAGCGCCCATCGGACGGCGAGGCCACCTACGGCCGCGATGAGCTCATCGAGTGGGCCGACCAGCACAGCTTGCGGCTGGCCCGTGACGTCCCGGGCGAAGAGGACGGTCCACAGATCGGCCTTGCGGAAGCCATCTCGATCGGTGGCGTGCACCACGACGTTCCGGGCGAAGACGTCGAAACCGCGCTGCACGCCGTCGCCCAACGCCTACTACTGCCCGACCTCGTCGATCGGGAGTTCTTCTGGCAAGTGTTGCTCGCTCGCGAAGACCTCGGCTCGACCGGTGTCGGCGATGGCGTCGCCGTGCCACACCTGCGCCGGCCACTCGTGCTGCACGTCGACTCGCCGCTCGCCGGACTGTTCTTCCTCGACCAGCCCGTCGACTGGGCGGCTCTCGACGGCAAGCCCGTCGATGCTCTCTTCGTCGTCGTGAGTCCAGGCGTCCGCGCCCATCTGCACCTTTTGTCGCGCATCTCCTTCGCCCTACGTGACGAAGCGCTTCGGCACTTGCTGGCCGACCACGCGGGGCAGCAGACGCTGCTGGCGCGGCTGGCCGAACTCGACCGGCGTTAGCTGCGAGAGACCAGGCCAGGGGCGAGCGACCTCGCGCGCCCGCCGCGCCGCATCAACTCGTCAGACAATCCGGCACGGTCGCGCGTGGACGCGAACCGAGGCCGTGCAGCTTGATCTTGTTGTAGAGCGTCGTGCGGTTGATGCCGAGCATCGAGGCGGCCTTGCTGATGTTCCAGGCGGTCTCCTCGAGCACCATCGTGACGAGGATCTTCTCGACGGAACGGAGCGAACGATCGCCCTCCGGCAACTCAACGGTATCGCGCGGAATGACGTCCGTGCCGTCTGGCGCGCCACCGTCCCAGCGGGGTAGGTGACATTCGTCGACGAGGCCGGCAGCGCACACGATGGCGGCGTGCTCGACAGCGTTCTTGAGCTCACGCACGTTGCCGGGCCACGAGTGCTCGGACAGGGTCTCCATCGCGTCTTCGCTGAACCCAGACAGCGCCTTGCCCATCTGACGACCGAAGTGGTCGAGGAAGTAGTGGGCGAGCAGTGGGATGTCGTCCGTGCGATCGCGCAGCGGGACGACCTTCATCGTGATCACGTGCAGGCGATAGAAGAGATCTTCCTTGAAGCGTCCAGCCTGGACTTCCTGCATCAAGTTGCGAGTGCTCGCCGCGATGACCCGCGCACGGGCCGGACGATCCTTGGCGCCGCCGACGCGTCGGTACGAGCGCTCCTGGAGCACACGCAAGAGCTTCGCCTGCAGGTTGGTCGGCATCTCGGAGATCTCGTCCAGCAGCAACGTGCCACCGTCGGCGATCGAGAACAGCCCTTCCTTGCCTTCGCGCGTCGCGCCCCGGAACGCGCCAGCCTCGTAGCCGAACAGTTCGGCTTCCAGCAGGCTCTCGCTCAGTGCGGCGCAGTTGACGACGACAAACGGACCGTCACGACGGCTCGACATCTCGTGGATGCTGCGCGCGACGAGTTCTTTGCCGGTCCCGCTTTCACCTTCGATCAGGATCGTGGTGTCCGGGGCATGGGCGACTTGTTCGATACGCGTCGAAAGCTGACGCAAGTGCGCGCTCTGACCGACCAGTTCGATCGATGTCAGCTCCTGCACTCGCCCCTGCAAGCGTTCCACGCGGGCCTTGAGCAGACGAGCCTCGAGGCATCGGTCCGTCAACGCGAGGATGTGTTCGCGCTCCAGCGGCTTGCCGATCGAGTCGGTCGCGCCATAGCGCATCGCCTCGCCGGACGAGATGGCGCCATCGCTCGCCAGGAGCACGATCTCCGGTGGCGTGTCGCCCCCACTCAGGCGGGTCAGGGCCCTGGGATCCGCTTCTCCAGACGCCTCAGAGTCAACGAACACCATGTCGAATGGCTGGTGGTCGTTGCGACGGGTCGCGTCTTCGAGGTTGGCGGTAGTTTCGACCCAGGCGCCATGGGCGGTCAGCAGGGCCTTGAGGCCTTGCCGGGTCGCATCCTCGCCATCAACGACGAGAATCCTGGGGATTGCAGTTCCATCTGTCTTCATAGCTTGGGGTTCCGAGTCCGCGCACGCGAGGCAACGCCCGGTGCCAGCGGATCCTTCGACCTCCTCGGGGCGGCCACTTGAGGAGAATGTGGAGGTGCTCGCCCGCGCAGCGGCCGATCGAGGAGAGCAGGAGCCGCCCGGGAAGGACGCCAACACCGCTTCGGCATGTCGTCGCAACGGGGAGGCGGCACAAGCAGGCGAGCTAACCGGGGCCGCGCAGTGGCGCCTGACGACGGGCCGCCCCATAGGGAGTTCCGCCATCGGCCCGCCGCGGGTATCTTTCCGCAGCCCTCTCGTCCCGCCCGATCACCGGAGCCCCCCGTTGTCGAAGCGAAACGGCGACCGTCCGTCCGATGCCCTGCGCGAAATCACGATCCAACGCGGCTTCACCAAGAATGCTGCCGGGTCCGTGCTGATCGCTGCCGGCGAGACCGTCGTCCTCTGTACTTGTTCCCACACCGATGCCGTACCGGCATGGCTGCAACACTCCGGCCATGGTTGGCTCACGGCGGAGTACTCCATGCTGCCCGGCTCGACACCGTCGCGTAAGGCAAGGGAAGCCAGCCTTGGCCGCCGCGACGGGCGTTCGATGGAGATCCAACGGCTCATCGGTCGCTGCCTGCGCATGGCGGTGCACCTCAAGCAGCTGCCCGAGATGTCGTTCTGGATCGACTGCGACGTCCTCTCAGCCGACGGCGGCACGCGAACCCTGGCGATCACGGGCGGCTACGTCGCGCTGTTCGATGCCTTGCGCAAGCTCGAGGAGGACAAACGGATCAACAAGTGGCCGATCGCAAGCCCGGTCGCTGCCTGCAGCGTGGGCATTGTCGACGGCGAGCCGCGCCTCGATCTCTGCGCCGCGGAGGACAACCGCGCCGAGGTCGACATGAACGTGGCGATGACCGGCGCCGGAGGATTCGTCGAGGTCCAGAGCAGCTCCGAGCGCGCGACCCTGAACCGCGAGCAGTTCGACGCCATGCTCGACCTGGCCGAACGCGGCTGCCGGCAGCTCTTGGACTTGCAGGAAGAGGCGCTGCGCTCGGACGCATGAGCGGTGTCGAACTCTGGCTAGCCACGAACAACCACAAGAAGGCGGCTGAGCTCGGGCGCCGTCTCCCGGCCGCCGTGACCGTGCGCACCATGGACCACCTGGCCAGCGCGGGGGTGTTCGCTCCGACCGAGGATGCGCCGGATTTCGCAGGCAACGCGCGCAAGAAAGCCGAGACGGCCGCCGGACTGCTCCTGGCGGCGGGCGTTGCCGCCGACGCGATCGTCCTGGCCGACGACAGCGGCTTGTGCGTCGACGCGCTCGACGGGGCGCCCGGCGTGCTTTCGGCGCGTTGGGCCGGGGAAGGCGCCAGCGACGCCGAACAGATCACCAAGCTGCTCGAAGAGCTCGGGAAGCGACCATCTGCGCATCGATCGGCACATTTCGTGTGCAGCCTTGTCGCGATCCGGGTCGACGGTGCTTCATTCCTCTCGACGGAACAGCGCTGTGAAGGGACGATCAGCCACTCGCCCGCCGGCGATGCAGGGTTCGGCTACGACCCCGTGTTCGTGCCGGCGGGGACCAGCGCGAGCTTCGCGGAGCTGGACGCCGCAGAGAAGGACGCGGTTAGTCACCGCGGCAAGGCGCTACGCGAGTTCGTGCACAAGCTCCTAGAGTCCCTCTAGAGTCCCTCTAGAGTCATCCTGAGAGCCAACTTGTCCGGACCATTGACCCAACGCATCCGCAACTTCTCCATCATCGCGCACATCGACCACGGCAAGTCGACGTTGGCGGACCGTCTCATGGAACTTACGGGCACGGTGACTGCCCGTGAAATGCAGGCACAGCTGCTCGATGACATGGAGCTCGAGCGCGAGCGCGGCATCACGATCAAGGCCAAGGCCGTGTCCATGCACTACACGGCAAAGGACGGCAACCGCTACCTGCTCAACCTGATCGATACGCCCGGACACGTCGACTTCAGCTACGAGGTCGAGAAGTCTCTGGAAGCGTGCGAAGGGGCGCTGCTGCTCGTCGACGCCTCGCAGGGCGTCGAGGCCCAGACCGTGGCCAATGCCCATCTGGCCGAGGTCGCGGGCCTCGCCATGATCCCGGTGCTCAACAAGGTCGATCTACCCACCGCACAGCCCGACGAGGCGGCGATGGAGATCGAGAACGCGATCTGTCTTCCGGCGGAAGACTGTCTCCACTGCAGCGCCAAGACGGGCGTGGGCGTCGATGACGTCCTCGAGGCGATCGTCGAGCGCGTGCCGCCCCCCGAGGGTCAGTCTGAGGCGCCATTGCAAGCGCTGATCTTCGACTCGTTCTTCGACGACTACCGAGGCGTCGTCATCTACTGCCGCATCGTCAACGGGACGCTGGAGAAGCGACAGCGCATCTGGATGCCTGGCACCAAGACCGCCTACGAAGTGCTCGAAGTCGGGCACATGAAGCCCGCCATGCAGCCGCGTGACAAGCTGTCAGCCGGCGAGGTGGGCTACCTGATCTCGAACATCAAGCGGCTCGATGACGTGGTCGTCGGTGACTCGATCCTGATCGAGAAGGGCGAGCGCGCCGAACCCTTGCCGGGCTTCAAACGGCCGAAACCGATGGTCTTCTGCGGGCTCTTCCCTACCAATGCGGGGGACTTCGATGACCTGCGCAAGGCACTCGACAAGCTCAAGCTGAACGACAGTTCGTTCTCGTACGAGCCGGAGTCCTCGGACGCACTCGGCTTCGGCTACCGCTGCGGCTTCCTCGGGCTGCTGCACATGGCAATCGTGCAAGAGCGACTCGAGCGCGAAGACAACATGGACCTCGTGCAAACGGCGCCGACTGTCGTCTACCAGATCCAACTCGACGACGGCTCCGAGAGAGAAGTGCACAGTCCGACCGAGTTACCCGACGGCAGTCAGATCCGTGCGATGCTCGAGCCCATCGTCAAGCTATCGATCATGATCCCGGCCGAGTCCATTGGCAGCGTCATGCGGCTCGCCACCGACCGGCGCGGCCGCTACGTCACGACCGAAGTCATCGGCCACAACCGCCAAATGCTGACGTTCGAGATCCCGCTGGCGGAGATCATTTACGACTTCCACGACAAGCTCAAATCGGTCACGCGCGGCTACGGCACGATGGACTACGAGCTGATCGAATACCGGCAGGGCAACCTCGTGCCGCTCAGAGTGATGGTCAATGGCGAGGATGTCGACGCACTCTGCACGATTGTCCACCGTGACGACGCCGAACGGCGCGGCCGCGAGGTGATCCAGGCCCTGCGCAAGGAGATCCCGCGCCAGATGTTCCAGATCCCGATCCAGGCCGCGATCTACGGCAAGATCGTCGCCCGCGAGAACATCCGGGCCCTGTCCAAGAACGTGACCGCCAAGTGCTACGGCGGCGACATCTCACGCAAGCGCAAGCTCTGGGAGAAGCAGAAGAAGGGCAAGAAGCGCATGAAGATGGTTGGCAACGTCGAGATTCCGCAGAAGGCATTCTTGGCCGTCCTGAAGTCGGACGACTGAGCCAGGAGCGACTCCGCCCCTGGCCCAAGGGGTGCACGTGCCGTCCTGGCCGAGTACCCTCTCCGCCCCCGTGGCCAAGCCTCCCCCAACCAACCCGCCACTGCCGCGCAAGCTGCGCGAGAACATTGAAGCCGCAGCCATGGCGATCCTGATGGCGGTGGGCCTCAAGTACTTCCTGCTTGAGGCCTACGAGATCCCGACCCCATCGATGCAGACCACGCTGATGGGCAGCCCAGACCTCGGGATCTACGACCGCATCCTCGTCAACAAGGCGGCCTACCTCTGGCGCGACCCACAGCGGTTCGACATCGCGGTGTTTCGCTACCCGCACAACCGCAGCCAGAACTACGTCAAGCGGATCCTCGGGCTACCGGGCGAGCGGCTGAAGATCGCCGGTGGAGATCTCTACCGCGTGTCGCCGCCCGGCAAGTTGCCGGCCTACGAGATCGTGCGCAAGCCCCTGTCGCTGCAGGGCTCGTTGTGGAAGCGAGTCTATGAGCAGTCGACGGCCAACGCGGCAAGCGCGTTCAAGATCCGTAGCGCGAACGGCAAGTGGAGCGTCGACGGCGATGTTGTCGTGGCACGAGACTCGACCGGCCGCGGCGCCAGCACGGTGTTCCTGCGCGCCGACGAGCTGCGTAACCACGCGTGGCACGGCTACCCGGAATACCTGCAAGAGAAGGTCAAGGACCTGCAGCGAGCCGGGCTCGGCAGTGGACGAGCGATGGTCGGCGACATCCGGTGGAGGACGGCGGCGACGCCCGACGACAAGACGGAAGCCATCGAGCTGCTTCTGACCGAACGACCCGAGGGCGGCAGCGCTCGTGAGTTGAGCCTGCGCATCGAGAAGAGGGGCGACGCTGCGACGGCACGCCTGCGCGCGCGCGAGCTGCGGCCTAACGCCCAGAAGGTCGAAGTCAGGAGCGAGAACATCGAGTGGACAGCCGGCAGCGAACTGGCCCTCGAGTTCATCAACTCGGACGACCGGCTCTTTGCCAGGGTCGGGGGCACGAGTCTCGGACCGCTCGCATACACGAGCATGCCCCGGCATCTGGCGCAGGGCGGAGTCCAGCTGCGCTTGACGGCCGAGGGCGGGACGACGCGCTTCGCCGAAACGACGGTCGACCGCGACATGTGTTACCTGCCCTGGGACGAGGACCCGGACTTCGTGTTCGAGGTGCCCGCCGACCACCTCTGGATGCTCGGCGACAATCCAGAGCAGTCCGACGACGGCCGCTCCTGGGCTCTCGCCAAGATCTGGGTCGACGCAGACAACCGCATCGTCGCTCCGAACAAGGGCAAACTCCTGGTCGGTAACGCCCGGTGGATGTTCAAGAATCAGACTGAGTCGCTAGATCGCGACGAGAACCCCGTCGTCGTGCCAAAGCGCAACCGCATCGTCCTCTCTGACCTTCAGGGCGAGGAGCACGTGCTGATCGGCAGCCCCGAGGACGTCCGAAAATGGATGCGGGACGAAGAGCGAGGCGACTCCGTCCGCTTCGTTCCCGGCAAGTACATGATGGGCAGGGCTTTCGCGACGTTCTGGCCCGCTAACCCCTTTGCTTGGTTCCGCATTGGTCTCATTCGGTGAGGCCCAGTGAGACAACCGAAGTCGACTTTTCCACACTGCTTGGCAGCACTGGCCCCACTTGCGAATCGGGCCCTTGGATCTTCTTTAGACGCCGCAAACACCGTCATGCCAGCGCGTTGGACCGAGCGGGCCAGATGAACCGCGGGGAACCGGTAGCGCATATACGGTGGACCGATCAGGAGGGGGCGCCTTTTCCACATGGAATCCACAACTGATAGCCACGCGCCTCTGCTGGAGGCCAAGAACCTGGTCAAGTCCTACCGCCGACGGCGAGTAGTCGACGAGGTTTGCCTCAACGTCGAGCCCGGCGAGATCGTCGGTTTGCTGGGCGCAAACGGCGCCGGCAAGACAACGACGTTCCGCATGATCGTCGGCATGATCCGCGCCGACGCGGGCGACGTCTTCTTCCGCGGCCGCAAGATCACGAAGCTCTTCATGTACAAGCGGGCGCGGCTCGGGATGGGCTACCTGTCCCAGGAGCCGTCCGTCTTCCGGCGCATGAGCGTGGAGGACAACATCCTCGCGGTGCTGGAGGCGATTGGCATCCCACGGCAAGCGCGCCGGGCACGCCTCGAGGAACTGCTCGACGAGTTGAGCCTGGGCAATCTGCGCAAGAGCATCGCTGACACGTTGTCCGGTGGCGAGCGTCGTCGCCTCGAGATCACGCGCGGACTCGCGACGAATCCAAACCTCATCCTGCTCGACGAGCCGTTCTCCGGGGTCGACCCGAAGGCGGTCCAGGACGTGCAGCAGATCCTCGCCAGCCTCGCCGACCGAGGCATCGGCATCCTCCTGACCGACCACAACGTCCACGAAACCCTGAAGATCACAGGACGCTCCTACATCATCCATGAGGGCAAGGTGCTCAAGGAAGGTGCGCCGGCAGCCCTGATCGCCTCCGAGGAGGTGCGACGCGTCTATCTCGGCGATAGCTTTGGGCCTATCGCGCCAGCCGCGCATGACAGCGTGTCCGAAGGACTGGGCGGAGAAGAAGAAGACGCCCTCGACGGGTGACCCGGTGGCAGCCGCACCGTAAATCCACGGTGAGTCCGCGCGGGAGATTGGCGCTCAAGTCCACCCGATGGACGTGTCGAACTTTGCGACATGGAAGTGTCGCACGTCGCCACACCACCGGAGTTCGTCACCACGGGGAACCGCACGGTCCTCGTCGTCGACCCGGAGCGCTCAGTCCGACATTCGTTCCGCCGTAACCTCGAGAGCTGGGGGCTGGTCCCGTTGCTCGCCGACAGCGGTGAGGCTGCGCTCGACATCCTGGCCCAACACGACGAGGTCTTCCTCGTGTTCGTGGACCTTGCGATGCACGG
>PVBE010210123.1_pt1 | contig 17017 bp, 22 predicted proteins | sample 1631181 | NCBI WGS metagenome assembly PVBE01 (sample SAMN08397723, study PRJNA350692) | Marine metagenome, whole genome shotgun sequencing project. | isolation source: water | place: Pacific Ocean | collected 2012-04 | reverse complement strand
TTCCACTTCATCACGACGCGTGCATATCGCCACGATGTTCAGGCCTGAATTAAGGCGTTCGTAGGCCGTTGCCATCAAGGCCGGTAGCGGGTCGCCAGCGGCGATTAACAGCCTTGCATCTAGCTTGAGCTCCATGATCCAATCGTGGGATTCACGAGTTCTCTGCAACAGTGGTGTGTAGTCCATGTTGGGTTTGAGAGAGTTGTGGTTTTCCGGCTGCAGGCCTCTGCCTGAAAGGGTTGGATCGGGTCTTCATCTCGCCGGTATCTTTCGGAAAATCAATGATGATTGAACTTGCTATTCAGCTTCTGGGTCGTTTCTCAGTGTTGGACCTGATTGGATCAGGATATCGCTCTTCTTATTAATAGCTTGGTCTTCAGTCCTTTCGTCTCATTGCACTGATTGATTCCCGCACCCGCTTGATATTGATGCCGATGTTTTCAAAACCAAGCAAACTTCCTGGGCTTTCCTCCCAGTTTGCTGACAGTACGCCGTAACTCACGCCGAGCAGGCCGAGCAGAAAACAGCCGGCAGAGCTCAGGAATGTGACCCAGGGTGGGATGTCGGCGATTCCCCGTGAGACCAGCAGATAGCTGACAATGAAAACCCCCATCCCGGCGGCGCTGGGGATGCCACTGGACAAGACGACGCGCCGGGCCATCCGGTCGGCCACCGGTTTGGGGATCGATTTCTGCTTGGCCTGGGTTTTGCCTGCTGCAACCTTCTTATCAGCGCTTTTCTTTTCAATTTCTTTCTTTTCTGCGTCTTTTTGGTCGGCACTCTTCTTTTTTTTGTCGCTGCTTTTTTTATCAGCTGCTTCACTTGCCGCAGTTTTCCCTGCCGCCGTTTTATCAGCAGATTTCTTGGGCTTCTTCGGCTCGAAAGGCAGAGGGCTTCTCCGGTCTTCAGCCATGGCGGTGGTGGGAAGGGATGCTTCTCTGATTAGGGATGCTTCTCTGATTCAAGTCTCAGCCGCGGATGCCCAGCTTGCTGATCAGGTCGCTGTAGCGCTGTTCGCTCTTGGCACGAACATAGGTGAGCAGGCGCTTGCGGCGGCCGATCATCTTCAGCAGACCCTGGCGGGAGGAGAAGTCGTGGTTGTTCTGCTGCAGATGCCCACTGAGTTTGCTGATCCGCTCGCTGAGCATCGCCACCTGCACCTCCGCTGACCCCGTATCGGTGCCATGGGTCTGATGGGTGTTGATCAGTTCCTGTTTTTCGGTGGTATTAAGCGACATAACCGACGTCCGGCCAAGAGAGTGCAAAAAAACAATTTACCTCCTTGAGCTCCCTTGTCATGCCGGCTCCCTGCTCAACCAACGCAGGCTGGCTCTCAGCCAGGCATCTGTGTCGTCTGCCGAAGGTGCTTCCCCAGGGCTTGCAGCGCTTTCAGCCGTGGCCCCTGCGGCCACTGCTCTGATCGCACGGCGGATTTCCAAATCTTCATAGCCCAGGGCCGCGAGGGTGGACTGAAGCTCCTGCAAGCCAGCCGGGGCAAGGGGCAGGCTGTCCGCACCGCCGCTTTCAACCAGGGAAAGGCCGGGCTCACCGCCGCTGAGCCCGGCAAGCTTGGTACGCAATTCCACGGCCAGACGCTCGGCTGTGCGTTTGCCCACCCCCTGGGCAGAGCAGAGCTTGCGCAGATCTCCCTCGACGATGGCCTCAATCAGTTCATCAACCGTGCATTTCTCCAGCAGGGCCATCGCCATCTGCGGACCAACACCGCTGACGGCAATCAGGGTGCGGAACAAATCCCGTTCCCGTCGCGCAGGAAAACCGAAGAGACTCGCCCCATCTTCTCTGTGCACCTGATGCACCCATACGGTGAGGCTCTCCTCCGCCCCCAAGCCGCTGAGATGGCGAGGTGTCAGCTGAACTTCATAGCCCACACCAGCGCAGCCGATAATCAAACCCTGGCGGTTTCCCTGCTGCCAGGCCTCAATACTCTGCCCTTGCAGCCAGCCGATCATGGAGTTGCTCGTGATGAACCCCATGCTGCCTGATACGTCGAGCCCCCTGCTGTCCCTCGTGGCTCTGCGGCGTTGGTGGCAGCGCGCCCTGGGGATGCTGATGGTGGTGGTGCTCTCCCTGACCCTCAGTGCCTGTGACAGCTTTCAGAAACCGCCCCGTGCGGTGGTTCTGCAGGCCCTCAGTCTGCAGATTCAACTGACCCAAACCGCCATTGCCCAGTCCTTGGATCTCGAGCCCATCGGCTCGCCGGATGTGAGTCGGGTGCGAATCAAACAGCGCCAAGCCCTCAATCTCGGCGACCAGAAGGGGCTGCGTTTGACGGGGCGTTTTGATTGGCAGCTCCCCGGTGATCAGGTCAGTGTTGACAGCCCCTTTGAGCTCTTCCTTGAAGAGGGTGAGCTGGGCCAGAGCTGGCGCCTCGCCCAACCGATCGGCTCCGCTGATGGCGTTGCTCAGGACTGGACCACCTATCCCCTTGCCATTGATGTCAGCTGACGATCAATGCGCGCTGACGAGCACTCGATCACCAGGGCCTGGTTTCAGCTGTTCTCAGGCTTTTGCTTCAGGGGTTGCTACTGAGGTTGCTTGGCACTGAGGTTGCTTGGCACTGAGGTTGCTTGGCACTGAGGTTGCTTGGCACTGAGACTGATCAAGGTCGCCCCGAGCACGCAGAGGGCCCCCATGGCCATCCAGCCATCGACGGGTTCAGCGAAGATGATCACCCCCAGAATCGAAGCGAACAACACCTGGACGTAATTGATCGATGTGGCCTGTGCCGCCGGCAACAGCTTCAGTCCCTTTGTCAGCCACACCTGTCCCAGCTGGGTGAACACCCCCACCCCCAGCAGCAGGATCCATTCGATCCCCAGGGGCCAGACCACCTGGTTCCAGAGCAACGGCAGGGTCACAGGGATCGACACCAGCGGGAAATAAAACACAATCACCATCGGGTGTTCATTGCGGGAGAGTGCCCGCACGCTCACGTAGGCAAGGGCTGTGAACAGGGCCCCCCCCAAGGCGATCAGAACGATGCTCAGAGGTAGCCCTGCCACCCCTGCACCGATCCATTCGGGCTGCACCACCAGGGTGATGCCCAGCCAGCCCAGCAGCACGGCCAGGCCGATCCGCCGCCTGATGCGTTCGCCGAGCAGCAGCCAGGCCGCCAGGGCCGTGAAGGTTGGATAGGTGTACTGGAGCACCGTGGCTGCGGCCAGGGGCAGATTCGAGATGGCCTCGAAGAAGAACAGCAGTGCCACCGTGCCCAGCAGCCCTCGCACCAGCAGCAGCCCCCGGCGCTCCCCCCAGGCAGAGATGCCGAGGCTCTGCAGGCTGATCAGCGTCAGCACGATGCTGATCAGCGAGCGCACAAACACGATCTCACTCACCGGCAGGCGTCCGCCCAGCTGTTTGACGCAGACGGTCATCAGACTGAAAGCTAGGCAGCTGCTGACAAGCAGGCGGCAGCCTCTGCCTACCTCAGTGGCCCCCTCGATCCATGGGGGCCAGGGTGATGACATTGATGGGCTCAGCTGCCTTCTGCCTCAGTCTGGACCGAGCACCTTAATGGCCCCACAATGGTGTGATGTCTGTCCCCCGTCTTCATCCACGCACGATCGAGGCCGTCAAGGAGCGGGCCGACATTGTTGATGTGGTGGGTGAGCACGTCGTGCTCAAGAAGAAAGGGCGGGAATTCGTTGGCATCTGCCCGTTCCACGACGACAGCAAACCGTCGATGACGGTGTCTCCGGCCAAGCAGTTCTATTACTGCTTCTCCTGTGGAGCCGGTGGGAACTCGATCAAGTTCCTGATGGAGTTCCAGCGCCAGAGTTTCGGCGATGTGGTGCTGGAACTGGCCCGCAAGTATCAGCTGCCCATCGAGACGATGGATGGCCCCCAGGAGGAGAGGCTGCGGCAGCAGCTCTCGATGCGGGACAAACTCCACCGTGCCCTCTCCCTGGCCAGTGGTTGGTTCCGCAGCCAGTTGAGGAGTGCAGAGGGGGCTGTGGCCCTCTCCTATCTCAAGGACAAGCGAGGCCTGAGTTCATCCACTCTGGAGGCCTTTGAACTCGGCTATGCCCCAGAGCAGTGGGATGGTCTGTTGAAGCATCTGCAGCAGGTGGAGGGGCTGGCGCCTGAGCTGCTGGAGGCGGCCGGTCTGGTGGTGCCCCGCAAGGGGGGCGATGGCTTCTATGACCGATTCCGTGATCGGGTGATGGTGCCGATCCATGACCGTCAGGGGCGGGTGATCGGTTTCGGCGGTCGCAGCCTCGATGGTGGTGAACCCAAATATCTCAATTCCCCGGAAACCGAGGTGTTCGAGAAGGGCAAGCACCTTTATGGCCTCGATCGGGCGGCCTCGGCCATCCGCAAGCACGACCGGGCGGTGGTGGTGGAGGGCTATTTCGATGTCATCGCTCTGCATGCGGCAGGGATCACCAATGCAGTGGCCTCCCTTGGCACTGCCCTGAGCAGTCAGCAGATCACCCAGCTCTGCCGCTGCAGTGACAGCAAACGGATCGTGCTCAACTTCGATGCGGACGGGGCCGGGGTGAGAGCGGCAAACCGGGCGATCGGAGAGGTGGAGCAGCTGGCGCTGCAGGGGCAGCTGGAACTGAGGGTGCTGCATCTGCCTTCCGGTAAGGATCCTGATGAATTCCTGGGGGATCACGGGGCCGGGGACTATCGGGCGCTGCTGGATCAGGCTCCCCTGTGGCTCGATTGGCAGATCGAGCAGGTTCTCGAGGGCCGGGATCTGGCCCGGGCGGATCAGTTTCAGCAGGCTGTTAGTGGCTTGGTGGCTCTGCTGGGCAAGCTGCCTCCATCGGCGGTGCGTACCCACTACATCCAACAGGTTGCGGAACGCCTGAGTGGCGGCCAGGGGCGCCTGGCACTGCAACTTGAGGAGGATCTACGCCAGCAGGTGAAGGGGCAGCGATGGCACGGCCGCTCCAGTCGCCATGAACAGCCCGGGGAAGCCGGTCTGCGGGAACGCAGCGAAGCGGAGATCCTGCTTCTCTATCTTCACTGCGCACGCCATCGCGCTGCAATCAGATCTGAGTTGCGGATGCGGGAGCTGGAAGACTTCGCGATCCAGCATCACAGGTTGCTCTGGGCTGCGATCACAGACCTGGAGGAAACCAATCTCGGTGCTGGCCGCCTGGAGGCGATCAGTCGTGGCCAGGATGATGGCCTTGATCTGGCTGATCTCGAGCTACCACGCCTGCTCACGGATCAGCTGCTGCTCGAGAACAGTGCCCTGGTGTCTCGACTGACGCCGCTGCTTGAACCCGGTGAACTGGAACGGGTTCGCCTCGCCCAACCTATGGAGCAGTTGCGTGGCACCGCTGCTGTGCTTGAGCGTCAGAAGAGTCTCAAGCGCTGTCGTCATCTGTTGGAGGCCTGGGGTGGCCAACGTCTCAACACCCTGGAACTGTGCATCGCGACGCTGATTGAGGAGGAGCGCCATCAGCCTGAGGCCGCTGTGGATATGGAGGCTCGTATTCAGGTGATGTTTGAAGAGCTCAACCGTGATGCCCTGCGCTTCCAGGAGCTTTATTACAGCGAACGCAAACACATCGCCCATCTGGATCAGCAGCGCTGCAGTGGTTTCACGGTGCAGGAGCAGGTCCCGGCCTGAGGCCCGCTCCCCGGGGTTTTGATCGTTGATGAGCTGTGATGTCAGCTTGGTGAACGTGATCACCATGGCCGCCAATGACACCCCAGGAAGCGCTACAGGTCACCCAAGGGGTGATGGAACGTATGGAGCAGGCTCAGCAGGACCTCACCGAGGAGGTGGTGAAGCTGGCGAAGAAGCAGGAAGAGGGCATCAAGCAACTGGAGAGAATGGAATACGCCATCAGTTCGATCGGAAAGTTGCTGGTGCTGCTCGACTTTGATCCCACAAGAGATCTGGATGTTCTTCAGGAGTTTCGCTCCAAGGGCTTCAAGAACTGAAGCTGATCGCTGCTTTGCCGGCGGGGCTTTGCCTGAATTCAGCGCTCCACAGTCAGAGCATGGGCTGGTCTCAACGTGTCGCTGATGATGTCTACTCTTACCTCTGCCGTTTGCCTTCAGGATGTTTAGCCTGGCAGGCATGTGCCGCCATGGAACGTCCAGAGGCAGGGGCGTTGAGTGACAAGATTATTGAGTGACTTGTTGATTGAGCGGCATGTTTGTTCAGCTCACCAGTGATCCATCCTCGAGTTTGACGATTCGATCAGCGATGTCGAGAATTTTGTTGTCGTGGGTGACCATCACAATTCCCGCCTGCGAATGATCCGCCAGATTTCTGAACAGATCCACCACATCCCGGCCTGATTCCTTATCGAGTGCGGCGGTTGGCTCATCAGCCAGCAATAGTTTCGGTTTTCCTGCCAGGGCGCGTGCAATCGCCACCCGTTGTTTCTGCCCTCCCGAGAGTTTGGCCGGATAGAACAGGTTCCGCTCAGCCAGGCCAACCGCTGCAAGGCTTTCACGGCAGCGTTCATCGATGGCGGCATTCCCCTTCTTCAGCCATTGAGGGGACACTTCCAGCCCCAGCCGCACGTTCTGCAGGGCCGTGAGATAGGGCATCAGGTTATGGGCCTGAAAGATGAATCCCACCTGTTGTCGCAGTTTTGTCAGCGTTGGCTTTGAGGCATTGCGAAGTTCCTCGTCAAAGATCTTCAGGCTGCCTTCCTGTGCTGCCCGTAATCCTCCCAGCATCGTCAGCAGGGTGGTTTTACCTGAACCGGATGGCCCCAGCAGGATCATGATCTCGCCGGGATTCACCTCCAGCTGGATGTCCCTGAGCACCAGTCTGCGCTCATCTGCGTCGCCGAACCAGTGACTCAGACCTTCGATTTTTACTAGGGGAGTTGTTGCCGTCATCATTGACCCCGGTTCAGAAGACATCAGCTGGATCAAGGCGCCGCAGCTTGCTGGTGGCAAGCCAGCCGGACCCACTGCATAACAGCAGGGTGAGGATGAACACCATGGCGGCCCTACCGATCGACATCACCACCAGCAGCCCTGTGGATCTCATCAGGATCTGATAAAGGGCGATGGAAAGAATCAGACTCGGCAGGAAGGCCAGTGTGGCGAGGATGATTGATTCCTGAACGATGATGCCAACAACGATTCGATCTGAGTAGCCCATGGCCTTCATCGTGGCGTACTCGCCAAGGTGATCGCCAACCTCTGAGTAGAGGATCTGGTAGACAATGATGCTGCCAACGGCAAGGCCAACCAGAACACCGAGGTTAAAGATCAACCCGAAGGAGGTGTTTTTTCTCCAGTGATTCATCTCCTGCTGCTGCAATTCCTTGATCGTCAGCACCTTCAGAGAGGGATCCAGAATACTGTTGATAGAGGCTTGCACCCTGGCCACGTTTGCCTTGGGCTGCAGCTTGATCACACCGAGCTGGATGTCGCCACGGTTGCTGTCAGGAAAGAAGACCTGAAAGTTTGTAGTTGAGGTGATCAGATTGATATCGGCGGCGAAGGTGAGCCCGAGTTTGAACAGACCCGTGACCTTTGCCTGTTGGCCACGCAGTTCGGTGTCGTAGATCCCCCCTGCGCTCACCACCTTGCTCACAGGCCCGGCAGCCTTTTTCGATGACGTGTCGAAGAGCACGCTGTTCGGAAGTTGAAGCTGGGCACGCTGCTCCTTCAGAGCCGGCAGTTTCAGGGCCGGATTGCTGGGGTCCACACCGAAGACCAGGGCCTGTTTCGTCTCGCGTGTGTCGGTGTTGATCCAGTCGATCTTGCCCACATGCAGGGGACTCACGGATTGAACGCCTGCAATGCCGCGAACCCGGGCCAGTTGAGCGCGTTGAAAGCGCAGTGGTTCGCCGAGATTTGTATAACGCCGGGGAACCATGGCCAGCTCACCGTTCAGCTGCTCGATCGGACGTTTCTGACTGTCATAGAGAGCGCCCGAGAGACCCAGCTGAAAGAAGACAAGCACATTGGCAAAGCTCACTCCAGCCACGGCGGCGATCAGTTTCATCGGCCGATGACTGAGCTGCAGCCAGGCGATCGGCGTGCGTGGACTCCGTTTCATTTGGACTGGTTCATCAGGATTGTTTCCTCAGGACTGGTCTCATCAGGACTTCGTTCTCAGCTGCCGCTGTTGTTCCGTAAGCGGGGCGAACAACACATTCACCTGCAGATTGTTGACCATGCTGGCTTCGGTGATGGCGCTTTGGGGAAGCGCAATCTTCACTTCCACCACCCGTCGATCCACGTTGTCACCGGCTTCGCCGCTGACAACACTCTGTGTGCTCACCTGGCGCGAGATTTCCACGACCTTCCCCTTGGCGCTTTTATCAGGGAAGCCATCGGCGGTGATTGTGGCTTCCTGCCCAAGGCGGATCTCAGGACGGTCGGTCTGGTAAACCTCCGCAACTACTCCCATCCGTGAACTTTCACCCATATCAAGGATTCCTGCTTCCGAAACCTTGTCTCCGGCCCTGGCATTGATCTTGAACACGGTTCCGGCGATGGGCGCTTTCACTGTCGCCAGGGCGAGGTCAGCTTTTTTCTTCTCGAGATCCGCAAGGCTGACTTCGAGCTCTGCTTTCAATGTGCTCTGGTTCGCGATCGATTCATGAAGCTTTGCCGTTGTAACGGCAGCCCGGGCGACTTTGGCCTCGCTTGTGCTTGCACTCATGGCTCCATTGGCATACAGGTCACGGGCGCGCTTCGCCTCGGCTTCGGCTTGGACCTGCTTCGCCCGATGTTCCTCGATGACAGAGGTCTGGGCGTCAAGCTTTTTCCTGGCAACATCGATCAAGGCCTCCGATTGTGCAACCTCGGCACTGAGAGTGGTCTGACTCTCAAGGATGGCAAGGGGGGTACCTGCTTTCACCTCCTGACCTTCTTCAACGAGAATCTGTCGAACCCGGTCATTGCTGAGTGCGCTCGGCACCGAGACCTTGATATTGCCGCTGAGAGGTTCGATCCTGCCCAGGGCAGACACCTGACGGGGGGCTAATTCCTGATCGGCTTCATCGGAATGCTGCCACAAATCACAGCTTGTGAGCGTTGTGATCCCGAGAATCAGAGCCAGAGCCAGGGTCTTTTGACGAGCCATACCACCCTAAATTCCCTCTTTAATGATCGCTCTCGACCTTAGATCATGCTTGTCTACACAGGTTAGACAACAACCTGATGTTCATAAAGCGCCTGGTTGACCAGCGCAGCGGAGGGCTTGAAGGTTAGGGCATGCACGTTCATTGCTATTCACTGTAATCGTTAGCAAAGATTATTGATATCCAATTTCATCACGATCAGAGCTTAATCTGAAGTGGTGTTCTGTCCCTGAACTGGATGGGCTTTTACGAGGTGATCTGGCACGGTGAGGGTATCGGAGATGGAGGTGACCTTGAGGAAGCCCTTCAGTCCTTTGTTGCCGTCAAGCCTGACGATGATGACTGGGGCAGGGCCTGCGCTGATCCAGATGCCGAGCCCCACGTGTCCCGTTTTGCCTCCTTTGATGCCTATCTCGACAATGCTGATGCTCTGGAGACGATCCCTGTCAGCGCTGAAATGATCATCGGGGCTCTCGAACAGCTCACTGCCTGAAAGCCGTTCCTGCTGAAGCAAGCGAGCCAACCTCTTTGCTGAAAGACATGTCTGAATCATTGATTGATGTTCAGGACTATGTTCATGTCAACCATCTCTGGCCGTTGCTTGTTGAGAGGCTTGGCCTTGAGAAATCACAACAAGCTGTCAAGCAGGCCCTTGATCTACAGAGGATGGCTGGAAATAAAAGCACCCTGCCGGTGTTGTTTTCCGAAACCTGTGGGATTGCACTTGCAGACATTCAGTTCCTACGTCTTGAGACTGGACTTGCCTGTAATGGTGAAAGGATGGTTCTTTTGGTCAATCCTCGCGAAAAAATCATGCAGCTAATTCAGCTGAATTGATTGTCAATTGATAGCCTCTATAGTTGATTGAAACTTCTGGCCTCTAAGAGATTTTAGCAACCCTCCATAGCTGCATTGGCCCATCCTTGATCAGCACGCCTTGGAGATTCTGTAGCCAGATTACGTAACTCATCTTGAACTCATCTGACCAAAGATCCGGGATTGCCTCACCTTTGTAAATGCCATCTTTGATAGCATTTTTGTACATGATTGATAGTGCCATCCAGCAAGGCTCACTTTTGTCTGCCTGACGTATGATTATATCCTGAATCTCTCCATTGATGTTCTGACAGGGTATTTTGTAGAATTCACCGACCCTTCGCTTCATGCGAATTAACTCGCCTTGATGCATCAGGTGTGCAAAAACCGCTTTCTGTCCACCGGCCTCATCGAGAAATCTGAAAATCTTGCGAGCCTGTTGAGCTCCTTTTTCAAATCTTCTGCCTGCAAGCCAATTGGCGATTGCTGTTCTGCGGGCAATTGCTATTATAACTAGAACAATGATGATGATGATCTCGAGTTCAACAAGCAGCATCAGCTTGAATTGGAGCAGCTGCTATTGATATGACTCTGATTGGCATTGATGTCAAGTCGAGCGCCTGGCTAAATGTTTTGATCCTTGGTCGTGAATTATACGCCCGCTAGACTCTCTGCTCTCTTGATCGCTTAGAGTTCGAATGATTGCTTGGTTGAGTAAATGATTACCAGCGGCAGTTTTCTTGTCAGCTGTGATCATTGATACGGGCAAGGGCGGCATCGGTTCCGATGCGTGGCTCATGTCTTGCTTGCTCTGTTCTCTCGTTGGCAATGTCGCTAGAAAATATTTGAACTGAATCCCAACACTTTTGTTAGGCTGCGATTTGATTCGGTGCCAGGTGATCAAATTAACCCCATGACTTCAGGAAAAATGACTCTCCGTGATCTTGAGATTGATGTTGTTGCAACTGTCTCTGAAGTTCTTAGTGATGGCTCTGAGCTTGGCAAAGGATTCAAAACCAGGCTTGAAGCGATGGGACTGATTCAGGGACGCACCGTGAGGGTCCTCCGCAAGGCTGCTGCTGGTGGCCCCTATGAGGTGAGGGTCGGCAGCACCACTGAGATTGCCATCCGCCGTTCAGAAGCAGAACTTGTACGGGTCTCACCTGCCTAGGATCAAGCAAATACATGGGCTGGCTTCTTTGCTACGAAGCAGCAGTCCCCAGCCAGCTTGCAAAACCTGAAAGCACCTTTAACACTGCTCTGCGGATTCCCTTCAAATGCCTGTCTCTCTGAATCAAACCGGCGCCATCGTTGTCACCACAAATGACAAAAAGAGAGTCGCATTTGTCGGTCAGCCCAATACAGGTAAATCCACCTTCTTTAACCGCATCACCAAAGCAGGAGCTGGTGTGGCGAACTGGCCTGGCTTGACTGTTGACTTGATGCAGGCGGATCTACCTATTGATGGTAAAAGCGTTGAATTCGTTGACCTACCAGGAATCTATGATCTTGATGGCTTTACAGAAGATGAAGCGGTCGTTCAGAACTTCCTGCAGAATTACGCGATAGATCTGATTGTAATTGTGATCAATGCTTCACAGATTGATCGCCAGGTGCGAATGCCCTTGCAGGTCAAAGCTTTAGGGCTGCCCGCCATGGTTGTTCTCAATATGGCCGATGAAGTGAGGAGGTTTGGTGTTCATATCGATACACTGCAGCTCAGCCAAAATCTTGGCATGCCTGTGTACACGATTAGTGCGAAATATGGGTCTGGTTGTAATGCGGCTATCGAAGGGATCCACAAAGCTCTTGTTGAAGCTGAGTCTTCCTACAAGGTTGTTGATCTTGTCGCGCACCTCGGTCGCTCCCCTGTAACCGAAGAGGATCTCAGTCAAGCGATAGAACGTGGTGTGACGATGCCTGATCCAGGCCTTGTCACGCTCACAAACCGCTTGGATGCTGTCTTGCTCCATCCCGTGTTCGGGTTGCCCATCTTCTTTTTGTCGATGCTGGCAATTTTCATGTCGATCTGGTTCATCGGCATACCTGCACAGGATCCGGTTAGTACCTTCACTGATTGGTTTCAGTCCGCAGCCCTTCAGCCAGCTTTGAAATTCCTGCCTCAGATTGTTCAGGATTTTATCCTTAATGGTCCCTACGCAGGTTTTGCTGCACTGCTTGGATTTGTGCCACTTGTAGCATTTTTCTTTGTTGTAATGACAGCCCTGGAAGATAGCGGCTATCTATCGCGAGCGGCTTATCTCATGGATGCAACCATGAGAAAAGCCGGTCTTGATGGTCGTGGATTTGTCATGCAGCTATTTGGCTTTGGCTGCAATGTCCCGGCAATTATGGGAACCCGAACGATCAGATCAAGGTCGCAGCGGTTGCTTTCGATCCTGGTTATTCCCTTTGCGTTGTGTTCGGCAAGGCTGCAGGTTTTTGTATTCTTTCTCGGTATCATTCTACCTGGCCCCAGTGGAGCAGTGGCTCTTTGGTTGTTGTATCTAATCAGTTTTGCTGTTGCTTTCATCATTGCGGCAATCTTTAATCTCAGTGGCCAGTTCAAGTCTAAAGACCCATTTGTTATAGAACTCCCCCCTTATCGTACGCCAACCTTCGCACAGGTTGGTCTTAATGTTTGGCATGAGATGAAAACCTTTGTTCAGAAACTTTCGGTTTTTATGATCATAGGCACCACCTTGACATGGTTTCTGACCAACTATCCAGGTGGTGCGGAGGGAATGCAAACCTATGCAGGTCAGATTGGCAGTATTTTTCAGCCATTGATGCAACCGCTTGGTATTAATCCATTGCTCACAGTCTCTTTGATTATTGGATTTGTCGCCAAGGAAGTGCAGTTGGCTGCTGTGGCTACGATGTATGGGATGGCTGATGGAAGCGGTGCCCTTACACAAAAACTTGGCAGTGTTCTGGATTTTGGCAAGGGTTTTAGTTATTGCCTTTTTAGTCTTCTCTATGTCCCCTGCCTCACGACTGTTGCCACGATATGGGGTGAAACTAAATCGACAAGATTCACTCTCTTATCAATTGGCGTCTCGATGATCACGGCCTGGGTTGTTGCCTTCCTCTTCTATCAGGGTTGGATACTCTTTGCTGGTTAATGGTTTCTATTGCACCCAGTTGTTGTTCAATCTGAATTTATTGATCTTTTGCTTGTTGTCTCCTTGCTTGACTTTGGTCTGAAGCTCGAATATATCCACACCGCCTAGAATTGAATGTGTTTATCTAATTCTCTGCTTGGTTAGTTCAGTTCGTCAATGTCTGATTTTATCGATTGGCTCCACCGCCATTGGTCGCATTTAATCCCGCAAATCCACCCTTTACTGTTGACAAAGCAGTGCCCTCAAGAAATTGTTGATCAAGCAACAGCAATGCTGCTGAATTGTCTCCGGCAAGTCTCAGTCGTTTGCGAACGAATCTGGCTTCCGCTTCTTCCTGCAATTGTTCGGCAACAAACCAATCAAGCATCGCGGTGGCACTGCGCTCACCATTCTTTTCGGCTACAGCATAGAGCCGGTTGATGGAGGCGGTGACACCTTGCTCCATTTCATAAACCTGGTCAAAGATTGCTTTGATAGACTCCCAGTTCCGTTTCGGAGCAAGAACAGCCGGCAGTTCAACTTCTGCATCACTATCAACGAGATAGGCGATTAAGCGGTCAGCGTGTCCACGCTCTTCTTGGCTTTTGGATTGCATATAAACTGAAAACCCAGCCAGATCCTTCTCTCGCAGCCATATCGACATTGCTAGATAGGTATGACTTGCCTGAAATTCACAGGCCAAGTGGCTGTTAATTCCTTTGGTCAGATCTTGCATGATTGAGGTTTTTATCTATAGAAATACAGATCAATTCTACACCCTGCCCACGGATCAAGCTGCCACTCTTTGTAACGATATATGCTTCAGCGGGCGCTTCCCTTTCTTGCCTGTGTTCACTCTGCAATTGATTGTCTTTCTGATTTGATGATCTGTGCTTCTTTCTGTTCTCGCCTGTGAGGCTTACAGGGGATATGTCTCAGGTCTTCAGGTCACTCTGCTTTGACAATCGGAATATCGGCAAGGCGGGTTGTTGCCGCACGGCTGAGACGTTGACGACGCATCATCCAGCTCGGTTCAAATCCGCATCCGGCCCAGCCCACGGTGCCTTTTCCGTAGCGTTGATTGAGGCGATCGATGGTCGCCATCAGCCGTTCCCGACGTTGTTGCTCAAGCTTGTTCCATGGTGCCAGGAGATGATGCTGAAGCTGGCTGGTGCCCTGCAGGTTCTGCATCAGGACGCCGGCCTTGGTCAGTGAGCGGTGGGGCTGGAAGATTTTTTTCACCAGCGGTTGAGTTGCAGCCAGCAACGCAGCTGTGTCGTTGCTGGGCATGTTCAGCTTCGTTGACGCCGCCTGGCTGTAAAACGTTGAAGTGAACGGGCTTGTGCGTGTGAACACCGTCAGTGCACCTGCCCATTGCTGTTGTTTCCTCAGCTTTTCTGCGGCTCTCACCACGTAGGTGGCAACGGCTTGTTGCAGTTCCTCCAGAGTCGTGATCGGTCTGCTGAAGCTTCGACTCACGCAGGTTTCCTGTTTGGGCGTATCGCCCAGATCCAGGCTCAGGCACGCGTGGCCCTGCAGTTCCCTCTGTAGTCGCAGCCCCACAACACCGCATCTGGCCTTTAGTTCTCCGCTCGGCATATCCCGCAACCTGCGAGCATTCGAGATCCCCCGTTGCCTGCACCAGCGCGACAATTTGCGACCGATGCCCCAGACGTCTTCGATAGGGATCGCCTCGAGCCATGGGTCCGGCTTTGCACAGAGGCCCAGATCAAAGCAGCCTGCCTTCTCTGGCAGGGTTTTGGCGAGTCGGTTGGCGAGTTTCGCCTGCCCCTTGCTGGCGCCTATGCCGATGGCGATTGTCAGGCCGAGATTGCGCCGCACCAACATGCGCAACTGCTGGGACCATCTCTTCAGATCTCCATCAGACGGTCTGCTTAAACGGGCAAAAGCTTCGTCAATCGAATAGATCTCGAGTTCTTCCACATGGGCTTCAAGCAGCGACATCAGCCGTTGGCTCATGTCGGCATAAAGAGCGTAATTGGAACTGCGAACGATCACATTCAGGCGTTCCAGCTCGCGTCTGGCTTTGAAATAGGGGGTTCCCATCGCGATGCCCAGGGCTCTGGCCTGGGCACTTCGGGCCACGATGCAGCCGTCATTGTTAGACAACACCACCACGGCACGGCCGATGAGTGAGGGATCAAGGCTCTGCTCACAGGAGGCGTAGAAGTTATTGCCATCGATCAGGGCAATGGCTTTTGACATGGTGATGCTCTGGGATCCGGGATGACACTTGCTCAGAGGTGGTGAATCACGTGAATGGCGACGCCCCAGATCTGGATCTCATTGCAGAGATTGAGCTCAAGGGCTGGGTAGTCGGGGTGGGCGGCTTCCAGTCTCAGGCGGCCTTGATGCCGTTTGAGACGTTTGAGCGTGAAGGCACCGTCGAGCACCGCAATCACGACGTTGCCTGGACGTGGGTCAAGGCTGCGATCCACAATCAACAGATCCCCATGCTGAATCCCGGCGTTGGTCATCGAGTCGCCACTGACCCTGAGAAAGAACGTGCTGATGGGATGGCGGATCAGTTGTTCATTGAGATCAATGCCAACGTCGATGTAGTCGTCCGCGGGCGAGGGGAAGCCGGCGGCGACATTCTCCATGGCCATGGGCAGAGCAATTCTTGAGCACCCTGGCCGCAGAGGCAGCGGTGATTGACTGAACTCCACGGCGCTCAAGACTTCTGCTATCACGATAGTACAGGTGTTTCAGTCCTGTTGCCTTGGCGTGCTCTCCCTCTGGGGATCCCTCCGTTGCAGTTTTCCACTGCTGGCAAGGCCACCGCAAGGCCACCGGCAAGGGCATCGACAAGCCACGGCATGCTGGATGGGCGTGGATTCAGGGGGTGAGGGTCTTGATGTTGTCGTGCAGTTCTTTTGCGATTTGATTGTTGTGCTTCCTGCAGATGTCCCCCATGCAGGCTGCATCCACAATCGCGAAGAAGATCGGCAGGATTGTCCAGCAGAAAATCAGGTATGTGAAAGCTGCTTTCGTCTCTCCAAGCCAGAAGCGGTGAATGCCAAGCCCGCCCAGAACAAGTGCCAGTGTCACCCCAATGGCTGTTTCCTTTTTGCGTAGATTGTATTCATTGTAGAAAGCAAACTTTTCGGAGGCACTCATTTTTTTCGTTAAATACTTTACAGGAGAGCTCATTGCAACTGTTGCCACCTTGTCTTGATGTTGATGGGCCTATAGTAATTCTCTGTCTGCTAAATGGCGATAATTCGTCTCGCTATCTCGGTTGACTTTGATGAAGGCCATGATCAAAGTCAAGCCAGTATCCCAGGCAATCTAGGCTCTCAAGTAAGCCAGTTTCTAGTTGTGTTGCGAGGCCGATAGGCAAACTTCTCTATTCAAGATTGCTTTCAGGTACTCCCATGAATCCGTTGATGTGATCAGAGTGTTTGTGCGTCGGTGATCTTTGATTCAGGTTGATGCTATTGATAGCAGAAGCCTAATTAATCAAGTCTTTATCTCAGCAGAATGGTTGCATTGTTGCATCGGTTGACTGTGGAAACTTGGCTACAGGATCCCCGCTTCAAGGAAGTCATTCGCTTTCAGCGGACCGATAACCCGGATCAGCAGATGGGCAGCATTGTTGTTGAATGTGGGCATGTGCAAAGAGGTCGTCCGTTCGTGCTCAGCACAAGAACAAGGATGACGAAACCACAGGCTCGTGATTGGTGGCGAAAACTGACCAGAGAAGGATGGCGCAGGGTCGATCCCCAATGGTGAGCTGGTTTGAAGAATAAGTAGACAAAAAAAGCCTGCTCAGGAAAAATCCCTGAACAGGCCAGTTGAAGTGTTAACTGAACGATCAGAAGCTGAATGTTGTTCTCACAAGACCACCGAATTGGTTGAATTGTGCGTCACTACCCTTCGTACCAGTAACCATGCCAAGTGGGCGACTCAGGTAGAACAGTGCAGGTGTAACCGAAACATTGTCGGTGACCTGGAAGTTATACCACCATTCCCAGACGTAGTTGCCGTCACGGGGGGTATCACCACCCTTGAGTTCGGTGGCAAATGTGG
>PVBE012587199.1_pt1 | contig 17018 bp, 18 predicted proteins | sample 1631181 | NCBI WGS metagenome assembly PVBE01 (sample SAMN08397723, study PRJNA350692) | Marine metagenome, whole genome shotgun sequencing project. | isolation source: water | place: Pacific Ocean | collected 2012-04 | reverse complement strand
TGCAACTGCAAGACAACTATTTTGTGGTAGCTCACTTCCATTACACGATTATGGGTGGGGAAATTTTCGCCCTCATGGCCGGGATTTACTACTGGTTCCCCAAGCTCACCGGTCGAATGTTTAATGAGAAGCTTGGCAAACTGCATTTCTGGTGGATGTTCCTGGGTTTTCACCTCACCTTCATTCCAATGTTCTGGGTTGGAATAGAGGGTGGTATGAACCGACGAGTGGCGGACTATTTGCCTGAGCTCGCTGGACTGAATGCCTTTATTACTGTGGCGGCATTCATTCTGTCCGCGAGTTTTATCGTGATGGTTGTCAACCTAATTTGGTCGTGGGCAAAGGGCCCAGCGGCTGGTCCCAATCCATGGCGCAGTCGGACACTCGAATGGCAAACGAGTTCACCGCCTCCCGAAGAGAACTTTGAGTACCCACCAATTGTCGTAGGAGATCCGTATGGCTTTGGCGAACCGGGTTCAGTTCATGCCACCGTCACCCCTCCCGGTGGATCGCCCGACCACCCTACCCCGTACCGCTCAGGGACAGATATCAGCCAAGGAGGAGGTTAAGCGATGAATGGAGCCACTCAGGCCTCAGGAATGCGCCGAGGTTTCTTGGTCTTTCTCGCCCTAATGGTGATTGAAATCGTCGAATATTTGGTTGGTGCATCAATGAGTGTCGGCTCTCTCCCCATCATGGTGCTCTTGATGGTGCCTGGTGCCGGATTGATCATCTGGTATTTCATGCATATCCGGCGCTTGTGGCGGCCTGAGGAATAACTGCAGATGACCATATCAACCTCGACGAATCATCACGATGCCCGTTTCTCCTTAAATCAGCTTGGTCTCTGGATGTTCATCCTTTCCGAGAGCTTTCTCTTTGCTGCCCTGCTCTCGAGTCGCTATATGCTTCGTGGCGTTTGGCGACCCGAGGAGTTGAATCAAGCACTAGGTCTTGGCATCTCGCTCATTTTGCTCCTGAGCAGCTTGACTGCCTATCGCAGTGAAGTGGCCGCCAAGTGCGGTGACCAACGGCGATTCAGAAACAACACTCTATTCACGATCGGTCTGGGCATAGTCTTTTTGGTCGGTGTTGGAATTGAATGGGCGGAAGCATTTGCGCACTTTCCAGCGGCTGATCCATTCGGAACGCTCTTTTTCACACTTACCGGCGTACATGCATTCCATGTCGTTACCGGGATTCTCCTTCTAGGTGTCATCGCTTTTATGGGACGTACGGGCAGGTTTACAACCGGTCGATTTTGGGGAGTGGAAGGTGCCGTAAAGTATTGGCACTTCGTCGATGTGGCGTGGGTCCTAATTTATCCAACGCTGTACTTGGTAAGTTGAGGCAAGGCAGTCGTGCCTAAGATATTGGACTCGTGCCAAGGAGTCGCTTGGTGAATAGCAGAATGTTACTTGGACCTAATCCCCTCCGTATCTTGTTGGTAAAGCCCGACATATCGGACACCAGTGTCGGTTTTTCCAGTCTTGCTCGGGTACCGCCACTTGATCTACTTACCGTAGCGGGCACTGTCCCGGAACATCAGGTTCGTATATTTGATGCTCGCCTCGAGACAGAGGACGGCTTTGTTGACTGTCTCCGTAGTTACCAACCCGACGTTGTTGGGATGACCGCGTATTCAGCCGAGGCAGAACGGGCTAGAGAGATGTGCCAGATCGCGAAATCTGTGTGTGACGGTATTGTCGTGATTCAGGGCGGATATCACGCCACCATGGATCCGGCCGACGCGCTTAGTGATCCAGCTATCGATTTCCTCGTGCGTTATGAAGCAGAACGAACCTTTCCGGAACTACTTCGAACTCTTCAAAATGGTGCTGATTATTCAGCCATCGCCGGGATCGGCTATGTCCGAAACGACCGTGTGTGCTTATCCCCACGTCAAGCACCACTTGAAAATCTCGATGAAGCACCATTTCCACGCTGGGATTTGGTGGCCCAGTATCAGGACCAGTACTACCTGAACGTACTGGGCCAAGTCGCCACTGTGGAGACCACACGAGGCTGCCCTTACGACTGCTCTTTCTGCTCAGTATGGGTATTTCACGATCGACGTTACCGAAAAAAGACAGTGGGACGGATTCTGAAGGAGATTGAATGCCTACCCCGATCAGATGTCGTAGCGTTTGTGGACGACGAGTTTTGGGTGGATGCGCCTCGCAGCATGGAACTGGCTGATCAACTTATTGCCAAGCAACGTGATTCATCCTCACAGCCAACCCGCTACTTCGCACAAGTTCGCACCAGCGACATCTACCGGACGCCTGATCTGGTCGCCCGATGGAGCCAGGCTGGCATGAAAGTACTCCTGCTAGGTATTGAGTCGCACAAGCAGGATGAAGTGCGGTCACTCCACAATAAGCGTGCAACACTAAAACATGCTGCGGTCGCCCTGGCGACTATGCGAAACCATGGCATTGAAGCATGGGGATGTTTCATCGTTAATCCTGACTGGGTGGAACAAGATTTTGATGATCTGGCAACCTACGTGAATGACCAAAAGATCGCATTCCCACAGTTCACCGTGTTAACCCCGCTTCCGGGGACGGTTCTCACGGAGCGACTAGTAAAGAAAGGTTTGCTCCATTGGCCGGACGTAGCTTTACCATTACTGGATTTTTTGCACGCCGCTATTCCTACTCGTTTACCGCTCAGCCGCTTTTATGAAAAATTGGCCGAACTCTACGCACAGACATCCATGGAGCGAAATTCACAGATGGTCAAGCGGGCGATGCGGAACAATGTGATCAATCGTGAATGGCTCAAGAGTACAACTGGACGGGAGGCTCGTGCGGGGTTCGCAAAGCTACAGCAGGCCAGTGAATATTTGCGAGCCCATCGGGGATTTTCGAGTGGGGTTGACCAGTGACTGGGCGTGAACGCGTACTCGCCACCATCAAGGGTGACCTTCCTGACCGGGTGCCCTTCATGGAGGCGTCGATTGATCTCAAGATCATTGGCGCCCTCATTAATCAGCCTTTGCAGGCCGACAATCAGTTTGACACACCTTCTGAACTAGATGATGTACAAGAACTCCGACTCGATGCGCAACTTGCCCTGAATCCAATCGCCAATCGAGATGTGATCACCTATGCACTCCGTCCCCCAACACCGGCCAAGCAAGAGGCTGGTGGGGAAGGACTCCAGTTTTATTACGAAGGTGCCTTAAAGTCTTGGGACGATTTGGAGCAACTGGAGTTTCCGGACCTTACCAGTCCAGAATTCGAACAGTCCGCTCGTGAGTACCTTGATCGTGGTCAGGAGTACTACAAGATTTTGATGACCCGTGTGGGTATGTCAGCTGCTTATCTGGCAATTGGAATGGAAGATTTCTTCCTGAAAATGTATGACGACCCTAGGTTCATTCGTGAAGTCCTTCGGCGGTACACCGAGTTCTCAGCAGCGGCTGTACGTAGAGCATTCGAGCTCGGATTTGACGCAGTGTGGACATCGGATGACGTGGCTGGCAAGAATGGCGCCTTCTGGTCCCCTGCCATGTTCAAGGAGATCGTCTGGCCCGAGGTTGCTCGCGTGGCTGACGCGTTCCACGACACTGGCATGACCTGGATTTATCACAGCGATGGCGATATGCATGCCGTGCTACCTGACTTGTTGGATTTCGGAATCCACGCCTTTAACCCAATTGAACCGCAGTGCATGGATATCCGCGAACTCCGCGATACATATCCTGATCTGGTCTTGCTTGGCAACGTGGATGTTGATCTGCTTTCCCGTGGTGAGCCGGCGCAGGTACGGGATATCGTTCGTGGTCTACTTGAAGATCTGGGGCCACGTGGACGCTATGCCATCACCTCGGGCAATAGCATTGCGCGCTATTGCCACCTTGAGAATATCCACGCGATGATTAACGCGATCGATGAATTCGGATGGTTGTCACCCGTATCAAGTTAGTCGTTACGACCGTATTCCGGCTGAATAAATTCGTACCTCGAATTCGCGCAAATATCTAGGCACGCGATGATGCAAGGTCTCGTGGTGTCTTGGTACAGAGTCCAAACGTAGGTTGCCGATCATCAAAATCTTGTTCCACCCAGTCAGGATTAATGATGAAACATCCCCATGCTTCAATGCCATGGTTTCGCATAGTCGCCAGGGCGACCGCAGCATGTTTTAGTGTTGCACGCCTATTGTGGAGTGACCGCACTTCATCCTGCTTGTGCGACTCAATACCTAGCAGGAGTACTTTCATGCCAGCTACGCGATTGCCACATACAGCACGGACTGTGGGATATTTGTGTAAAGTGGTTCGCAAGCAGGTTTTATTTGCGATAACAATTAAGTTTGTCTATTAAATCATCGTCTTTACCGGTGTAAAACATGGCTGCGCAGCAATACGAATCAGTTATGCCGCTCACCAATCTGCCGATAGGAAACACGGCAACCGTCGCTACTATTTCAGCCACGGGTCTGTTGCATCGGCTGCTTCTTGATCTGGGATTTGTACCGGGTACGGTAGTGGTTCCAGAACGTTTGTCACCCTTCGGCGATCCACGGTCATACCGCATTCGTAGATCGTTATTTGCATTGCGTGATAGTGAAGCGCGCCACATCTGGGTTCGGCAAGCACTCCAGGAATTGCCAGACGTGGAATGAACAACTCTGAACCAACTCCTAGTAAATTGCCGGAACGAATCGCTCTACCTGTGGACACTGATGTAGCTTCCAAACCGTACCTTGTCGGACTTGCCGGTAATCCCAATACTGGCAAGAGCACTGTTTTCAATGCCCTTACCGGTCGACATCAACGCACTGGGAATTGGTCCGGCACAACGGTTGGCCTGGCTGAAGGTCTTGTTGATTGGGATGACCATCGTTACCAGATAATGGATCTTCCAGGGACCTACTCACTTGGTGCGTGGGCCCAAACCGATTCAGTTGCCCGGGATTTTATTGCCTTTGCCGAGGCTGACGTACTCGTTGTAGTCGTAAATGCAACTGCGCTTGATCGAAGTCTGGCCCTGGTACTGCAAATCCTTGAAATCACGGATCGGGTCATCCTCTGTCTCAACATGATGGACGTGGCGAAAAGCACCGGAGTCCATATCGACCTGACCGCACTCCAGCGCGAACTGGGTGTTTCTGTAATCCCCACGATCGCATCCTCTGGTCAAGGAATACAGGAATTACGTCGAGCGGTTGTCCAAATGGCTGGAAGTAAGACGAAACCAAGGACTCGACTTATCAGCTATGGCAGCGAAGCGGAGCACGCCATAGAACAGGTAAGCGCAGAAATCTCCTCGCAGCTGCCAGATATGTATCCCTCTCGCTGGTTGGCAACCCGTCTACTGGCGGGTGAGGAGAGCGCTTGGCGTCGCGCACTAGCACTGCGTAACGCAGGTGCGACTAGTCCGAATGACCTTTTTGCGCATGGCGAAATCCCCGCGAAGGCTCAGGCAGCGGCTATCACGCCGTCGGTATTTGCGTCCAAACTAGCTGAAACGATCTACACGGAGGCGGAGCGCATCCTCACGGTGGCCATGCAGGCGACCACACGGTCAGGGCCGCGAATCTCGGCTCGATTGGATCAGATCACTACCTCTCGCTGGTTTGGATTCCCGCTCATGATCTTAATATTGATGGTGGTGATGTGGGTGACTATTGTAGGCGCCAACTACCCCTCCCAATGGCTAGCCACCGCCTTGTTCTGGGGCGAAGATAGACTTCATGACTTGGCGAGTTGGACTAATGCACCATGGTGGCTAGAGGGTGCACTGGTGTCCGGCATGTACCGCGGGTTGGCATGGGTAATCTCGGTAATGCTGCCACCTATGGCGATCTTCTTCCCGCTATTCACGTTGCTCGAGGATGCCGGTTACTTGCCGCGTGTTTCATTCAACATGGATCGTCTGTTTGCACGTGTGGGCGGAAGTGGCCAGCAGGTTCTGGCCATGGGGATGGGGTTTGGCTGTAATGCTGCAGGGGTTATCGCCTGCCGAACTATACAATCGCCACGTGAGCGCCTCGCGGCAATTCTTACCAACAACTTCGTGCCGTGTAATGGCCGCTGGCCTACCATCATTCTGCTGACAGCACTCTTCGTCGGCACCACATTGCCAGCCTACTTGGGCGCGGTAGTCGGTGCTGCGGTTATTGTGGTGGCGATGGGCCTGGGTGTGCTTGCCACCCTTGTGGTAACCGGGGCACTAACACGTACTGTTTTGCGTGGTGAGCCATCCGCTTATGTGCTGGAGTTGCCAGCATTTCATCGCCCACAATTCCTGCCGGTTCTCTATCGTTCAGTGTACGAGCGTACCCTTCGTGTGCTCTACAGAGCAGTCGTCATGGCAGCACCGGCAGGCGTGCTCATCTGGATTATGGGTAATGTAACAGTAGACGGTGTCAGCTTGATGAGCTACTTAGCGGGCGCCCTGGATGGAGTGGGCCGGGTCGTTGGCTTAGATGGAGTGATTCTCGTCGCATTCATTTTGGCCATCCCGGCAAATGAAATCATCCTGCCCACGATCCTAATGGCCTACTCAGAAGCTCCCGCAATGGTCGAGTTTGAAGAATTTGTCGGTCTTCGAACATTCTTTGATGCCCAAGGCTGGACACCGTTGACGGCGATATCTCTCATCGTGTTTGTCGTTCTGCATAACCCTTGTTCTACGACACTCCTTACCATCAAGCATGAAACTGCTTCATGGAAGTGGACAGCAGTCGCATTCGTTCTTCCACTCGGTCTAGGCTTGCTGGTACTGGCCGTATCCGTCCCTGTGGCACGGATCTTCGGTGCGGCCTAGTGCGACACGAACACATATGCAGAGCCCCTGTTGGCTATCAATCGGAAATAGCGGCTAGCCTTCCCAAGATCTGACTGGCTGTAGGTCGATCACCAGCGTCTAAACCAACGTACTGCCACTCAATGACCGCGTCAGAACCCAAGATAAAAACCGCAGGCGCTGCGACACCATCGCCTAATAGATCGAATACACCGTAGGCGCGTGTTACCGTTTTTTCGGGGTCGGCGAGCAGGTAGTACTCAGAACCGGTCAATGCGGCCATCTGTCGTGTGCGGCCGAGGTCATCCACGCTTATCGCAATAATCTCAACATTCTGAGCCTGAAATTTCGGGTAGGTCTCTTGCAACTCGACGAGTTGCCTGCGGCAAATCCCTCAGAAGAACCCTCTAAAGAAAACAAGGACGACTTTGTGATGCGTAGCTGACAGCGTAGACATCTGTACAGAGCCACGGTGAGCTGATTCAAGAGTGAAGTCCGGTGCAGCAGATGCTCGAATAGCCGATCGCTCGTTGCTACAAGCAGTTGTGGCACTGGTCAACACGACCACGAATATCAATGGAAGAAGGAGTCGAACGACCCAGATTGGTGAGGTCATGTGAAGGACAGGCTGGATGTTGACCCCTGGAACATAGTTAATCTGCTGATCTCACAATCATAGCAATATTGCAGACGGAGACATTCCCAGCACCGAGAGCATCTACGTAATGTCCACAGACAGGGTGCTCTGGCCATGAACCCCAAGCACAATGCCGGACATTGAGAGGAAGTCCCTACGCTTATTCACCGCAGATACTCGGTCTGGCCAAAGTGTGTCACGACCACAGCCGCTCTCTACGGAAACCCCAAAATCCCAGCTCCCGTAATGACGATATCTCGTATGGACAACTGTAACCCTGTTGTTGCCCACAGGAATTTCGCCGGCCACAACAACAATGAGCGTCTCCATATTCCGAACTAGTTCTGAGGAAACCCGCACTTGCTTAGGGTCTCGGTTGTGAACATCGCAGAAGCGTCACGATATAGGTTTCGGTCGGTACCTAGTACCTGCACATCAACATGCTTGATAGCTTCACAATGCTAATGACCGAAAAATGCATCGTCCAGTTCACACGATCAAATGATCGGCGCTCGCTTGTGATGCGGTAGTGACATAGACGGTACATGATACGTATGTTGTTACTTCGTAGGTGACTTGCCAATGGGCTCGGTCACATCAGGAAGTCCGATCAAGCTTAGCGGGCAGATCGAATCGTCCAATCAACCTAATGTTCCACCCGTGGACTTGGCAGACCTTCTCGCACGTAGCGCGTCGATGCATCGCCATCTTTGCCCGCGACAGGTTTTGGGCGTGCGCATGGGTATATATGCCGGGATGTTGTTGGACATACGGGTGCCTCAAAACGAAAAACGGCTGATCACGATTGTTGAGATTGACGGCTGCGCGGCTGACGGTGTTTCAGTCGCAACCAATTGCTGGGTTGGACGTCGCACCCTATTCCTGAAGGACTTCGGCAAATTGGCGGCGACGTTTGTCGATACCCAGTCGAATTGCGCAATCAGAATATCGCCCGTATTCGATGCTCGTGAGTTGGCTGATGCTTGTGTATCGAGTGAACGAGGAAATTGGCGACGACAACTGGAAGCATATAGACGGATGCCAATGAGCCAACTCTTTCGTGTGGAAAATGTTGCGTTATATGAACCAATTACTCGACTCGTGAGCCATGCCGGTAGGAAGGCGCTCTGTGATCGCTGTGGCGAGGAGATTAGGAACGAGCGTGAGGTGCATCGTAACCATGCGGTGCTCTGTCGTGCTTGTGCAGGAGAGAGCTATTACAAATCGCTGGCAGCCTGCTGACTCATGGGTATCCGGTACACCTCATTGAGACTGATTGATGTATCCGGCGTCGATCCTTTTGGGGAGGCTAGGGCGACCCTGCGCTTGTGATTGTTTTCCAAGCAAGGTCACGGAGGTGGACTGGCAGGAACTTGATGTGGTCAAATCGCTCCACATTGTTCGAAGAACGGGCACGATCAAACCGAATTGATTGGCTTTGGTAAAACGCAAGTTCTTGTGATTCCTCGTCTAGATAGATAAGGGATGTAGCGGCCAAGTGAACAGCACCGATAACGGCATACGCGAACATATGTTCGCACCAACAATGTTCAAGGAGGCAATGACATCTCTGGCATCTGGCGTGGCCGTTGTAACAGGTGTGGACTCAGATTCGCGACCTGTTGGGCTGACGGCGTTGGTTGCCTCATATTCGATTAGTCCGCCCTCCGTAATCACCTGCATCGACGACTCTAGCCGTAGCTTTCACGGACTGACACAGGGTGATCAATTTACTGTCAATTTCCTAAACGAACGGCAGAGCGCAGTTGCAACTCTCTTTGCCTCCAAGGCCACGGATAAGTTTGAGCGGTCCTGGTGTACCAGATGGGACAACGGCTTATTCGTGATTCAAGACGCTATAGTCTCACTCATCTGCCAACAAACGTTTATGACTACACATGGTGATCATGCCATCGTTATTGGTAGGGTGGTCGACGGATGCGTAAAGGATGATCGGCCACTCGTGTACTGGCGGCGGAGCTTCCACTCGATTTGTGATACGGACAATGGCTGAGTCGATGGCATGGTGTCCAATTTGGTGCCGCTGCAGCAAATTGTATGTAATCAATATCTTTCAGAATTATATGGGCACTCTGCTGCATTGTGTGCCAGAAAGTGATTCTCTTACCTAGAAGAGTTATGACATATCCCCTCTAGGTACGGAGCATGATTGTGGCCTGTACATATTGCACCTGAGGATTGAGCGCACCGCTTCAGCCCGTATTGGCAAACTGGGTGAATTCACTTTCCCAGAAGGTCACTACCTCTATGTGGGAAGTGCACTGAACTCGCTGTGGCCACGGGTGCAGAGGCATCTTGATGGTAGAGGTCCACGACACTGGCATGTTGACCATCTACGCGATGCAGCATGCGTACAGGGTGCTTGGATAGCAGTCACAATGGAGAAGTGGGAATGTGAACTCGTTAGAGCTCTTTCAGACCTTGAAGGAATTGCTGTCTGGCCACCTCGATTCGGTGCCTCAGACTGTCGTTGCTTTGGGCACCTACTACATTCGTCTGGAACTCCTCAACAGGCCGTCCTGACGCAGGCAGCTCTCCACGCTGGATTGAAGCTTGTACCAGTTCTACTGGATTGATGATTTACGGATAGATGCGCGTGAGGGACCAGGTGTCGTGTGTCCGAATGTGATCTGAAGTGGAGGTCACCTGGCAATACTGCAAACGATGCTACTTTGCAACGTAGAGGGTTGACATGCTCATAGAGTCGGTAGCAGATCCTAATCTACGGATGAGTTAATGCCGATACGCCGGCGTCTACCGATCCCCTTAATTAGCCTTCTAGGCTTAGCAACAGTCCTTCGACTACCCAGGATCGACGATTTTCATAATTCTTACTACACCGCGGCCGTTTGGTCCATGCTTCAAAGCCCCTCGAATTTTTATTTTGGATCCTTTGACCCCGGTGGTGTGGTCATGGTGGATAAACCGCCTGCTGCGCTCTGGGTGCAAGCCACTTTTGCAGCCATACTCGGCGTTCACCCATGGGTGGTGAATCTACCGCAGACAATTCTGAGTCTGATCACATTACTCGTGTTGTATTGGGCTTTACTACCTGCGTTCGGTCGTGTGGCTGCAGGTGTAAGTGCACTGTCCTTGGCCATCATTCCCGCCAGTGTACTTGTGGACACTCGTAATGAACCGGACACTTTCGTAACACTAGCGCTTACGCTGGCTGCAGTATGTCTAATTCGATCAGTGCGTCAGAAGCGAGAACGCTGGATGGTGGTAAGTGCGGTACTAGTTGGTCTTGCTTTCACTGCCAAGATGTGGGTGGCTTTCATACCGGTGCCAGCATTCCTGATCTATTACCTGGTTTCGGCACGAAGTTCGATCGGTATCCGGGCAGTTAAATCAGCCACTTATCTTTCACTGATTTTACTTGCATCATCAATTTGGGTTCTGAGTGTGGCGATTGTTCCGGCAGGAGAGCGTCCATATGTTGGCTCGACACCGGATAACTCTATATGGACATTGCTCGTGCGGCACAACGGATTAGATCGTTTTGGCCGTTTTGGACTGCCCGGCGGTCCATCCGATGGCAGGTTGTCGGGCCCTCCTGATCTCGTGCGAGCTGCGGAAACCCTCGGCATCAACGTCGAGACGCTCGCAGAGGCGCTGAGTTCATCGCCCCAAAACATCGAGTCCGCCGCCGCTACCCTTGGTGTCACCGTGGCGACCTTACAGGCCATCGTCCCGCCTCCGGGACAAGTCGATCCACCAGCGGACAGAGATTCTCCAGCGGCTAATTCAGGAATTCTGCGTTTGTTTGAGTATCCCCTCGCCGGATATCTCGGTTGGTTGATACCGGTGAGCATCATTGGAGTATTCGTGAGCGTGTTGGAAATATTTTCAGTCCAGGCCTTCGAGAAGACACGAAAGTGGCGTGTGGCGACACATAGATCTCCGGTAGTTGGAGAAACGTTTCTCTGGGCGGGGTGGTTACTGACTGCTGCAGTAGTGTTTGGGTCGGCTCAGGCCACGCTGACTCATCCATACTACTTGGCGGCTTTGGCTGTACCGTTGTCGGCCATAGTTGGTATCGGAATGTCACACCTCTGGAGGCGTTTTTCTTCTAGATCAGCCGGTGCCTTAGCACTGCCTCTTGTGCTTGCTGGTACAGCTGGTTACCAGGCTTGGGATGGGCGCACACACACTGACCACTGGCTAACAACTTTGCTCCTTCTGACCGCAGGAATCACTACGGTGATCATGCTTAAGGCAATTGTTAATGACAATACAAAGACAAGACTCGCCACTGGAGCAGTCACGATCAGCGCATTGGTGTTAATAGGTGTACCAGTGGTCTATGGCACGAGTCTCGGAGAGCACCTCGTAACCCAACCTTCGATGCCCAATAACGATTCGCGACCGGAACGCATAGGGGATCTGGGAGTTCGTGCAGATATTGTAGGTACCTTTATATCTCAACAGGGCGATGTAGGTACCCGATTCGCCATAGCTACGGTCAGGGCACACGATGCAGCCGAGTTCATCATTGATGGAATGCCAGCGCTCGCGATCGGGGGTTTTCGAGGGAACGATCCAGTCTTTGATATCAGTTCATTCCGTGATATGGCAAGCCGAGGAGAATTGCACTATTTTCTGGCACCGACTACTGCCGACACGGCAATAGGTGGGATGGCTTCTAGACCTCCACTACGAGATGATCGGCCGTTTGATCGTGGTGAACCCCAATCACGGATTCTCGATTACGTGCGTTCAGAGTGGCTGGATGTATCCGGAAAAGCCAACCTCGCACCCGGAACCCTCTTTCATTATCTAGATACGAAAAAGATGTAAGGCCGGTGATTTACCTCTCAGAAAACATAGCTAATATTATTGACGAGTCAATTACCCGGTTATACGGAATGGGCTTGCTTGGCATCGAGAAGGCGCCAGTAGCCAGCTACACTTGTGTAGCTCGCAATCCAACACGAAACCGACCCTTCGGGCGGCGTGCATTCCCCACCTTTGCTGAGTCCAAGGAATCTGAACGTGGCTGAGACACAAACTGCGATCCTGCAGCTGGACCAGCCTCCAAAGTTGTCTGAGTGCGTTGCCTGTGTCCAACGCTTTCAAGAACGCATTCTTCAGATCGTGGGTGTACACACGCTTCAAATTCAGGGCGGATTGTTGAAGCTCAAGTACAACACCGAGGTTATCCATCGCGTGGGTTTAGAACGAGATGTGCAGCGTGTCGCCGAGGAAATCGAGAAGGCGTATGAGCACGCTAAGTTTGAGCTGCAAGGGATGGACTGTGATAACTGTGCTGCCACTATTAGTGCCCGATTGCGGAGGCTTCCCGGCGTGAGTATGGCCGAAGCCAGCTTTATCACTAGCCACCTTCATATCGAGTTTGAAAATGGTCATGCCAACGGGAACGACGTGATTAACGCCGTTCGGGATCTCGGATTCCAAGCGGTTGCGGCTGGGTCTGAGAGGGAATTTCAGCCTCGTCCAGATGGCTGGCGGACCTTCCTGCTTTATGACCGCCAGTCCCGCTTATCACTTGTAGCTCTCACCCTCCTGTTGGTGGGCTGGATGTTGAGCTTCACCTTGGTCCCAGAATGGTCGTGGCGGGCAATCATCGCGGTTGCAATCGTCGTCGGTGGGTTTCAGATCGCAAATAATGGTGTGCGAGCCGTGTTACTAGCTCGACGAATAGACATGCACGTCTTGATGACCATTGCCATTATCGGTGCGATAGCAATCGACCAATGGGTAGAAGGAGCCTTAGTTGTTGTACTGTTCTCGCTCGGCCAAAGCGTGGAAGGCTTCACCGTTAATCGGGCGCGTGGATCGATTCGTGACTCGCTGCAGACGGCACCTACCTATGCGCGCATCATTCATAACGATCATCAGCATTTGCGGTTGGCCATTGAAGTCGAGGTCGGTGACAGGATCGCAATTCGCTCGGGCGAACGTGTCAGCGCCGATGGACGAATCGAGCGAGGATTGTCGATGCTTAATGAAGCAGCAATAACAGGCGAATCGCTGCCGGTATCCAAAGGGCCGGGCGACCGAGTGTTCGCGGGCAGCGTGAATGAATCTGACTATCTGGAGATTGTGGCTGATCGACCCGGATCTGACAGTATGATCGCGCGCATCACCAAAATGATGCTGGACGCGCAGGTTCGCCGTGCGCCCATCCAACGTATGGTGGATCGATTCGCGGCCGTGTACACACCGTTGATCATGGTGGGTGCAATCTTGATGGCAACGATTCCGCCGTTGGTGGTACAGGAACCGTTTCAAGATTGGTTTCTTCGAGCGCTTGTGCTGCTCGTGATCGCCTGTCCTTGTGCACTTGTGATTTCGACACCAGTCGCTGTAGCTTCCGCGCTAGCGACCGCTGTCCGTCACGGCGTCGTTATCAAGGGCGGCGCTTTTCTCGAAATACTAGGCAATTTGAGAACGATCGCCTTCGATAAGACCGGTACCGTCACCATGGGTGTTCCTTCAGTACAGAATGTCACTGCATTTGATAATGCTAATTCTGAGGAGGTCATCTATTTAGCAAGGGTGCTTGAAGAGCACTCAGAACACGCGCTGGCGCGCGCCGTGAGGCTGGAGGCAGAGGCGCGTGGGCTATCTACTGATTTGGCCGTGGCAAATAACGTGGTGGCTGAGCCCGGGCGTGGGATTTATGGCAATGTCGATGGTCACCACGTGGCTCTGGGGAGCGCTAACTTTCTGGCCGAGCTCGGAATCGATTTGGTAGCGGCCACGGAGGAGCTTGAGCGCCTGGCTACGCTTGGCACAACGGCGATTGTCGTTGCACGCAAGAATAGCGTTCTCGGTGTAATCGGCGTTACCGACCAGGTGCGCAACGAGGCTGCGCCAACAATATCGTCACTCAGGAATCTTGGTATCAACAGGTGTGTGATGTTGACCGGCGACCGGGCTACCACTTCAGCTGTGGTGGCACACGACATCGACTTCGCCGAGGTACACGCCGAACTCCTGCCAGATCACAAAGTCAATAGCATTGACGATTTCAAGAATGATGGCGGTCTTGTGGCGATGGTCGGCGATGGTATCAACGATACGCCCGCATTAGCAGCCGCGGACGTTGGTATTGCCATGGGTGCGGGAGGTACAGATAGTGCGCTTGAGATCGCCGATGTCGTCCTCCTGGACGACGACTTGGAACGACTGCCTGAGTGTGTGATCTTAAGTCGGCGCACGGTACGTACGATCCAAGTCAACATTGCGTTCGCAATCGCCATCAAAATCGTGCTTGTCGGGCTCACGATAGTAGGACTAAGCACCTTGTGGATGGCGGTACTAGCGGATGTTGGTGCCTCGTTGATCGTGACGGTTAATGGACTACGACTACTGCGGCATTCGTGGCCTTTGCAGAGCACCAGTAGTCCGAGGTAGCCAGGGCAACGCGGCTAATGTATCTACGCGACCAGCACCTATGACGATGTTGATGACTAGAGTGGCTATTGACCCACTCACCCAAATCAAAGTGGCCCTGGCTTCGTTCTTAATCTTTAGGGCATAGTGGAGCCGGTAATTTCGAATGCAAGCGTATTCGATACGGCAAGTCTCCGCATAAACCTATTGAGACTTGAAAGTAAGGCCTCGTGCGAGTCCGGCCAGCATAGTGATGAATAACAGAACCGCTGCTGCATTGAGTAAAGACCCCCACTGTTGGAGGCTCGACTGTCCAAGTAAATCACCAATAAATCGAATGCCCAGAGAGATATGCATCGACATCATTGGCAGATATAGCATGCGATGAAAGACGGCCTTTGTACTCACTATTGCAGGGATAATCATCGGGGCATGCGCAAAGATCATTACCAGGACAAAACCGATAAAGAATGAATGCACCGTTCCGTCATAGATGGGTCCTTGGATCAAGGGGCCGTGATACAGCCAACTCAAACCCGAGACCATCATCCAAGCATATGCCGAGGTTAGTGTTAGGGCCATGTAGCGGGATAACCCAACCTTGTCTCGTAAACGCCGACCGACGTCATAACGTATTAGCCAACCGGCTAGCAGGATGAGCCCAGCACCGACAACCCTGGGGCCAAACTCATTTCCAGCCACACTTAGAAATGCGCCCAACGGAGGGAGTACTGCAAATAACCGAAATAACGCTTGCGCCTGTGGACCTGGCCGACTGAACCTTGAAAGTTCCAGCCTCTCCCCACAAATTGTCAACGATAGGAATCCAACCCAGAAGAGTGTCACAACATGATCTGAGAAATTGAGAGCCCAAAATAGATTTCCAGCAAGCCACATCAATGACCCAGCGATCACAACCAAAGCGTGGTTGTTCAATCTCTCTCGACCTAATGGCCCAATCAGATTAATGCCTATCATTACGATTGCTGCTCCGATCATCATGATTGATGCAAGTGAGAGGGATATTCCAAGCACTAAGCTCAGCACCGCTGTTGCACTCAATATCGGTCCGACAAACGCCATTTTCTTTCCAAAAGTCGCAGCACGCTCAAGACCGATAACAGTCCCTAAGAAGCCCGGGACAAGCAGGAGTCCATGATTTTGCACCCAACTTTCATGTAGTACCGGCCATTCCCACCCGATCCGTACTAACCCGGACCATCCACCGACGAGAACAGCAAGAATGACTGGAATGATCAGCAATCTTCGAATCATTAGTTCAATGATCCGCCTGCATCACACCTTCTCGTGGGCAAACAGGTCATTGGTCCAGACGGTTGCTCAAGACCGGAGGAGTACCAGGTCATACCATCCTTTTCACCGTCGCGCTCTTCGGCCGCTCCGTTCAAGGCGGGGAAAGCCATCGGAACGGTATCATTGCGTTCGAATGTGACATGATTCGCTAGTCACCAGCGTTCCAGATTCCATCACCGGTGACGTCTTACTCGCCGGAGTCTCTTGATCACAGGGTGGTGAAGCCCAAGGCCCCCAGTTTTTCCACTGGAGTCCGAGTCTGAAGATCGGGGTCGGACAGGATATGCAGGATTACACCTCACCTCGGTAATAACTTAGCGTCTAATTGTCGCTTAGCCCTAGTCTCATCATCCTCTCTTCCCTTCACGCCCCATACTCGACACCGCTCTTTCTGAGATAGAAGAACCACAGGATGACGAGGGAAATCGCGTAGTAGACCACAAATATGTATAGTCCTCGATCCGGCGCACCTGTACTCTCGATAGCTCCCTTGAACACCATGGGTATGATGAATGCACCATAGGCCCCTACCGCAGAGGTCCAACTGTGTATGGTAGCGATCGGTATTAGCAGCCCTCCATTTTTCCAGGCTTTCAGGTCTCTTCTTCTAAACTCTTATCTTCACCGCCGGGACTCCCTCTAGCACCAGAATACAGCCAGTAGCCGAGCGCTACGAACAGGCTACCTGCAAGTAGATTGCCGAGCGTTACCCAGAGCAAATTGTGGCCCATACCCAAGAGACTGACGGATTCGGGATGTTTGCCGAGAAGGGCAATAGTGAACAGTGTCATATTGGCAACGGAATGTTCAAATCCGCTGGCGATGAAGGCGAACAGGCACCAGAAGATGACAATGCATTTCGCCGCGTCGTTTGTCGTCCGCCCAGACATCCACAAGGCAAGGCAAACGAGCCAGTTGCAAAG